>Ga0207695_10000582_pt1 | contig 74405 bp, 70 predicted proteins | sample KBSC54metaG_FD_184354 | JGI IMG/M metagenome (GOLD analysis project Ga0207695, IMG submission 184354) | Corn rhizosphere microbial communities from Kellogg Biological Station, Michigan, USA - KBS C5-4 metaG (SPAdes) (version 2) | ecosystem: Host-associated > Plants > Roots > Rhizosphere > Soil...
GAGCTTTTTTGCATTGAGAATTTTAGAAAACAATGGCTTTTAATCTGTTAAACAGGAATCCCGGGCAGGAGGAAATGTCTTTTGTAGACCACCTGGAGGCTTTGCGCTGGCATATTGTCCGTTCGGCCTTCGCCATAGTCATTATTGCCATTGTCCTGTTTATCAAGATGGACTGGATCTTCGACGTGGTCATCCGGGGGCCCATCCGCGATAATTTCATCAGCTATGTCGGTCTCTGTAACCTGGGCCGCAAACTACATATGGGTGACGCCCTCTGTCTGCAGTCCGTCAAGGGTCTTACGCTGCAGACCACCCAGTTCGGCTCGCAGTTCATCTCCAGCATCAATATCGCCATCATCGGCGGCTTCATCGTCGCCTTCCCGTATGTTTTCTGGGAGCTCTGGCGCTTCATCAAGCCCGCGCTCACCCAAAAAGAGCTGAAAAGCAGCCGGGGAGCCATCTTCTGGGTGAGCTTTTTCTTTCTGACGGGTGTCGCCTTCGGCTATTTCCTGCTGGCGCCTTTCACCTTCAGCTTCCTGTACAACTATACTATCGGAACGGCGGGGGGGATCAGGACGATCCCGACCCTGGACGACTATATCGAAAATCTGATCGACATCATCGTCGGCTCGGGACTGGCTTTTCAGCTGCCCCTGGTCAGCTATGTGCTGACGACGATCGGGCTGGTCACGCCCCGGTTTCTACGGATCTACCGGAAATATGCCTATGTAGCGATCCTCTTCATCGCTGCAGTGATCACTCCGTCCCCGGACTGGATGAGCCAGACCATCGTCGCGCTGCCGCTGATCCTTTTATATGAGCTGAGCATACGCGTATCCGTCCGCGTCACCAAACGCCAGGAAAAACGAGATAGAGAAGAATGGAGCTAATTAAAAAATCCGGCCCTGGGGCCGGATTTTTTTTTAAGTTATTCGCTGTGTTTTTTGCGGATATCCGTCTTCATCTGGCAGCGTTCGATATCCGATCGGTAGTCCTTGATCTTGTCGTCGTTCTGGCTGGCCAGTATGGCCTTTTCGAAATAGAAGATGGCCTTGTCATAGTTCTGGCGCAGCTCTTCCGACATCGCAAAACGCCCGTATACCCAGGATTTGTCGATGGTTCGCACGCGCAGGCATTTCTCAAGGTGTGACTGCAGCTCGTCAAAACGTTCCATATCCATCAGCAGCGCCGCTATATGAAAATAAGAGTGCGGGTACAGCGGGTCGCATTTGACGGCGGTCTGAAAATGGTTCTCTGCCTTGGCATAGTCGTCGAACTGCGTTTTGTACAGCCATCCCATCGAATTATGCGCAGGCGCGCTATCCGGCTCCTCATAGAGAATGCTTTCATATTTCTTGAACGCCTCGGCGTAATTGTTGTTCTTGATGTCCGCTTCGGCCTCGAGGTACAGCTCTTCAGAATTTGCGTTCATATTTTTTTCTCCGATTTTATGTTATCGATCATCCTACCACCCCAATACCCATGCGAAGATCAGCGGAGCGACAATGGTGGCGTCGCTCTCGACGATGAACTTGGGGGTATTGATGTCCAGTTTACCCCAGGTGATCTTTTCGTTGGGCACGGCGCCGGAATAGGATCCGTACGAGGTCGTGGAATCCGAGATCTGGCAGAAATAGCTCCAGAACGGCACGTCATGCCATTCCAGGTCCTGGTACATCATGGGCACCACGCAGATGGGGAAATCACCCGCTATGCCACCACCGATCTGGAAGAAGCCCACGCCCTTTCCGCCGCTGTTCTCGCGGTACCATCCCGCCAGCCACGTCATATATTCGATGCCGCTCTTGACCGTGGTTGCCTTCAGCTCATTCTTAATGACATACGATGCAAAAATGTTGCCCGTCGTGCTGTCTTCCCAGCCGGGGACGACAATGGGGATATTTTTCTTGGCGGCGGCGACGATCCAGCTGTCCTTCGGATCGATCTCGTAGTATTGCTCCAGCTCGCCGCTGAGGACCACCTTGTACAGGAATTCGTGCGGGAAATACCGCTCGCCGCTGGCCTCCGCGTCCTTCCACACCTTGACCAGGTGTTTCTGCAGGCGGCGGAAGGCCTCCTCTTCGGGGATACAGGTATCCGTAACACGGTTGTAGTGGTTTTCGAGCAGATCCCATTCTTCCTGGGGAGTAAGGTCCCGGTAGTTGGGGACACGCTTGTAATGGCTGTGCGCCACCAGGTTCATGACGTCCTCTTCCAAGTTGGCTCCCGTACAGCTGATGATGTCGATCTTGCCCTGCCGGATCATTTCGGCCAGAGAAATACCCAGCTCTGCCGTGCTCATCGCGCCAGCGAGCGTAACCATCATTTTGCCTCCTTCCAGTAAATGCGTTTCATAGCCTTTGGCGGCGTCTACCAGGGCCGCCGCATTGAAATGCCGATAATGGTGGGTGATGAATTGGGAGATGGGACCTTTGTTCATGATTTTGCGCGTTTTTTATTTTATGGACGGCAAAAATAGCTGATTTTTCCCGATCTCTATATTAAGAAAGGGGTAATGAACCCGCCGGCGACGGTGTGCGCCGGGTCCGGGGCGGGCGCAAAAAAAAGAAGGGCTGCCTAAAGAGGCTGCCCTTTTCCAACTAAAAACTAACCTGGGGAGAAACTATCGTTAAATCGATCTTTTAGATCGAATCTTTCCTTGTCTTGCTGAATACGGTCCAGAAGTTCGTACCCTCGGATTTCAGCACGATCTTCTTGTCGCCGTTCTCGAGCGTGACGTAGTAGGTCGTCTGATTGTCGGACGCCATCTCGAAGAGATCGGAGATCCAGTAATCGGAGTAGTCCTTTTTCAGCTCGGCCAGCAGGTTGATGGGCAGCTGGTCGCTGACGATATTGCGGGTTACTGCCTGAAGCTCACCGTTAGTGCTGTAGTATGCAAAAAGCACCTGGCCGTTCAGCGAGAATGTCGCCCTCGTATAGCCGTTCTTTACGTCCCAGCTGACGTGGCTGGCGCCCGCAAAATCGTTGTGGAATGCGCGGAGAGCCTGCTGATTGACGACTTCATCATTATTAGCGGCGAAAGCGCTGACACCCATCATAAGCATGGTAGCGATGGATAAAACAATCTTTTTCATTTTTTTATTTTTATAAGTTTAAGATGCCTTTTCTGTTATTGAGCTCTCAAAAAACGGCACAGCCGTTTTGGCCGAAGGCCCATCATTGAACTGTGTGACGGCAAGGGATAAGTTCCCGGGGTTTTCCTTGTCGTCACACTATATAAGACGCGCATGTTTTTCGCATGTTGCAGCATTTCGAAAAAATTTTTTTGCCGCCCCGTCGCGCACTGTCGCCCTATTTAAAAAAGAACTATTACTAAGACGAGGACAAAGCTATTCAGGTTACAGGGGTCGCGCAAGCCAATATTGACCAGTGGCTGGAGATGTTAAGCGCTGATCAACAAGTAAAGAGCAGAAAGGTTCACATCTGCTCTGAAACCAGCGCCGGACGGGCATTAGCGCCGATTTCTTAATGAAAGTATAAAATGATCTTTCGTCCTGTTAAAATAAATCTCCGGCTGGAGATCACCGGAAATATGGGTCGGCGGCATCTTAAAATTTGATAAATTGTATAATGAATTATCTGGCACACGCCTTTTTGTCTTTTGGGTTACCGGAAATAACGGTGGGTAACCTGATCAGCGATTTTGTCAAGGGAAAGAAAAAGTACGACTACCCCGTGCGGATACAGCAGGGAATTTCCCTGCATCGCGCGATCGACGACTTCACCGACACGCACCCCATCAACCGGCGGGCCAGGGTGGTTTTTAAAGAAGCCTATGGCCTCTACTCGGGCCCCATCATCGACGTCGTATATGATCACTTCCTGGCCAACGACCCCGTGAATTTTGCCGGCAGCACCCAGCTGGCGGATCTTTCCCGGAAGACCTATGCCGATATTGCGAGCTGGCAGAGCGTTCTGCCTCAACGGTTCGCGCGCATGTTCCACTATATGCGCGAACAGGACTGGCTGTTCAATTATCGTCACCGGGAAGGCCTCTACAACAGTCTCCACGGCCTCGCCCGACGGGCCGCCTATATGGGTGATGCCAGTCGCGCGATCGAGCTGTTCGAATCCGACTATGAAGAGCTTGCCGCCTGCTATTCGGCATTTTTTCCGGAACTAAAGGATTTTGCGCTGCGGACGCTGGAGCATCTACAGCAGGACGCCGCAGGCGGGCCGCCGGTTGGGACTTGAGAAACGGGTGGGTCTGAGGGGGTTGTGATCGCGTGGGTTTTAGAAGAATTTTGGATAATTTTACACCATGAAGAAGATCGTTGTACTTGCAGGCTTTTTATTAAGCGTGGCCCTGGTCAGGGCACAATCCTCCGGAGGCGGCCCGGCAACACAAAGCACCCCGTTGCAGCCTTCCCTCGACAGCTCGCCGCTCGATATGAGCTACTACCCGGTCGACTACCCCGTCCTGAAGATACAGGACAAGGTCAACGAGCCCTTGATCGCCAGGGTGGTATACAGCCGCCCCCAGAAAAGAGGCCGCAAGCTGTTCGGCGAGCTGGTCAACTACGGACAGGTCTGGCGCCTGGGCGCCAACGAGGCCACAGAGATCGAATTCTTCCGCGACGTAAAGGTCGACGGCAAGCTGATCAAAAAAGGCCGGTATACGCTGTACGCCCTCGTCGATCCCGACAAATGGACCATCATCTTCAACAAGGAAACCGACACCTGGGGCGCCTTCCGCTATGACTCTTCCAAAGACGTCCTGCGTGTGAGCGAGCCAGTGGAGAAACAGTCCGGCATCACGGAGGTCTTTTCCATCGCTTTTCGTAAAGCGGGAAAAGGAGCCGAGCTTTCCTTCAGCTGGGATGACGTCCTCGTAAAGCTCCCCGTCAGCTGGAAATAGCAATCCTCCCAACCACCAAAACTCTTCGCTATGTGCGGCATTGCAGGCATCCTTTCCCCCGACCCGTCAAAGGTCACCCACCAGCGGCTAAAGGATATGACCGACGCTATCGCCCACCGCGGTCCCGATGGGGAGAAGACCTGGGTCAACGCATCCGGCCAGGCAGGCCTCGGCCACCGGCGGCTATCGATCATCGATCTCAGCCCCGCAGGCGACCAGCCGATGCATTATCATGACCGCTATTCTATCGTCCACAACGGAGAGATCTACAATTACCGCGAGATTCGCGAGCAGCTGCAGGCTAAAGGCTATACCTTTTCCTCCCGCACAGACACCGAAGTGATACTCGCCGCCTACGAATGCTGGGGCCCCGGCTGCCTGCAACAGTTCGATGGAATGTTCGCCTTCGCCATCTGGGATGAGAAAGAAAAGCAGCTGTTCATGGCGAGGGACCGGTTTGGCGAAAAGCCTCTTTTTTTCTACCAGGACGAGGAGCAGTTCGTTTTCGCCAGCGAGCTGAAAGCGCTGTGGGCCGCAGGGATAAAAAAGGAAAGCAACAAAAAAATGCTTTTCAACTTTATCACCATCGGCTATACGCAGAACCCGATGAACGCCTTTGAGACATTCTTCCAGGGAATATCGAAACTGCCGGCCAGGTCATTCCTCCTTTATAACGCGCTCAACGGTGACACGGAGATCAACTACTACTGGGATATCGAAGTCGAACATACCCGCAGCTTCAGGGAAGCTAGCGCCATCGATGAGTTCTATCACCTGCTGATGACATCGGTCAACCGCCGGTTGCGCAGCGACGTCCCCGTCGGCACCAGCCTCAGCGGAGGACTGGACAGCTCGTCCATCGTAGCCTGCATCCTGAAACAACCCGATGCTCCTGCGGGTCTGCCGACCTTTTCCGCCTTGTTCCCGGGCTTTGAAAAGGACGAGTCGGCATACGTCCGGTCGCTGACCAGCCATCTCGGCCTCAGGAACTTCTCTACTACACCCTCTGCCTCCGACCTGGTGACCGACTTCGAAAAGCTGGTCCACCACCAGGAAGAGCCTTTTACCTCTTCCAGCATCTACGCCCAATACAGGGTATTCGGCCTCGCCGCCAGCCACGGGGCCAAGGTGATGCTGGACGGCCAGGGCGCCGACGAGCTGCTGGCGGGTTATCACAAATACTACAGCTGGTACTGGCAGGAGCTCTACCGCAGCGACAAAAAAGCGTTTACGCTCGAGCTGGAGGCCGCCAAAGAATCCGGGATACAGTGGACCTGGAAGAACAGGCTGGCCGCTCATCTGCCCGTCTATGCGGGGCTGTTCCTGAAGAAGAAGCGCACGGCCCAGCAGCGCAGCAGCAGCGACCTCTCCCGCGATTTCGTCCGCCAGTATGGTGTCTCGTATTACGATATCCCTCATTTCGACCGTCTCAACGGCATCCTTTACTACAATACGTTCATGAATGGGATGGAAGAGCTGCTGCGCTTTGCCGACCGCAATTCCATGGCCCATGGCGTCGAAGTGCGCCTGCCCTTTCTCAGTCACGAGCTGGTGGAATATGTCTTCTCCCTTCCCGCGCATTTCAAGATCCGCGAAGGGTGGACAAAGTGGTTGCTGCGGATGAGCATGGACAGCCTTCTTCCCGCGGATATCACCTGGAGAAAGGACAAGACCGGGTTTGAACCTCCCCAGCTGGACTGGATGCTGGACCCGGCCCTCCGGGAATATATCCAGGAAGCCCGCCGGTCGCTGGTGAAAGCAGACGTCCTTTCGGACAGGGTCCTGCATAAAAAAATTCAGCCGCATGAGGCTCATGCGGCTGAAAGTCATGACTGGCGATATCTGGTCGCTGCGGCCTGTCTGGCCTAGCTGGCTTTTTTATATTTTTCTACCACCTGCATATTGCCGTCGGCATTCGACTTGACGGTGATCCAGTTGTTCGCATCTTCGAGCTTGATATAGTATTCGACCATGTTGTCCGACGTGATTTCGGTCACGCCGAATACTTTCTTGTCGGCATACTTCTTCTGCAGACGTACAAGCACGTTGACGGGCAAGGTCTTTTCTGAATAGTACCTGATCGAGCTGAGGAAATTCCCTTCCTTGTCGTATTCGATCTTGGTAAGGATATCACCTTGACGGAAATTGACCATATATTTATCCTCCATTTCCGCCCATTTTACCTGCTGTGCGTCGGGGAAGGCTTGCTTGAAGGCCTGCAGCAGCTTGTCGCTGATGGTGTAGCTCATTCCCCCATCCGAAACAGGCCGTTCGGACAGCGTTACATTGGCAAATACTCCGGCGCTGAGTGCCAACAGGCAGCAGGTCAGGAGCAGGTTTCTACGGATAAATTTCATCGGTGTCATGGTTGCTATTTTTATGCTGTTAAAACAAATCAATTTCGATTTGATCCTGTAAAGCTAGTATGCTATTCATGCGGATCAAGTGAAACTACACTTCCGGCAACACATTGATCCCCTCTAAACCAGACGACTTCGTACGCGTTTTCCCAAAGGCGGTAAAAGTTGTTTCGAAACGGGTTAAACCTTACCCGAATTGGTAATTGCCGTGTTGCTTATCTGGGGTTAAGCTTTTGTTAAACTGGATGATCGTGGATGAGCGGCGGCGGAACACCGGTTTTGGTTTTCCCTTTGTATCTTTAATCCATGAAACTTTCAACCAAGCTGATCCATGCAGGCATAGAGCCCGATCCGTCAACGGGGGCCATCATGACTCCTATCTACCAGACATCGACATATGTACAGACAGCGCCCGGCGTACACAAAGGCTATGAGTACGCGCGTTCTCAAAACCCGACCCGACAGGCGCTGGAGTCGGCGCTGGCGCATATTGAGAACGGAAAGCATGGGCTTTGTTTTGGCAGCGGTGTAGCCGCCACAGATGCGGTGCTTCGTCTGCTTGTTCCCGGTGACGAGGTCATCGCGGCCAACGACATGTACGGCGGCACCTATCGTCTCTTTACAAAGATCTTCGAGAAGGTGGGTATCAAGTTTCATTTTGTCAACATGCAGGAGGCATCGGCGATCGAACCTTTTATCAACAGCAGGACGCGGCTGATCTGGGCAGAGACGCCTACCAATCCGCTGATGAATATCGTCGACATCGCCGCCCTCGCCGCCATCTCCAAAAAACACAAGCTGCTGCTCTGCGTCGACAATACATTTGCGTCGCCTTATTTGCAGAACCCGCTGGACCTCGGCGCCGACCTGGTGCTTCACTCCGCGACAAAATACCTCGGCGGTCATAGCGACGTTATACATGGCTGCCTGATCATGAACGACACAGCGCTCCGGGATCAGCTCTATTTCATCCAGAAGAGCTGTGGAGCCGTTCCCGGGCCACAGGACTGCTTCCTCGTGCTGAGAGGTCTGAAGACGTTGCACGTCCGTATGGACCGTCACTGCTCCAACGGAGAGACCATCGCGCGCTGGCTCAGGGATCATGAAAGGATCGGGAAGGTATATTGGTGCGGATTCGAGGATCATCCGGGTTATGCCGTCGCCAAACAGCAGATGCGGGGTTTCGGGGGCATGATGAGCTTTACCCTGAAGGACGACAGTCTCGGGGCCGCCACCAGGGTGCTTTCCTCCACCAGGGTGTTCGCCCTTGCGGAGAGCCTCGGCGGGGTCGAGTCGCTGATCAACCACCCGGCGAGCATGACCCACGCCTCCATACCCAGAGAAGAACGCATCAAAAATGGTCTCACCGACTCCCTTATCCGGCTCAGCGTCGGCATAGAGGACGTGGAGGATCTTATCGAAGACCTGAAACAGGCCATCGGATAACCGTGGGGACGCCAGCCAAATCCAGCGGGGGGACGCCAGCCGGATCCCTAGCGGCTCGCGCGGAGGAGCTTCGCGCCTTCCTTGACAGGAAGGTAGCCGAATACAACCAGCCCTCTTTTATCCCGGATGACCCGATAAGCATTCCCCACCGCTATACCCAAAAACAGGATATAGAGATCGCCGGCTTCTTCGCGGCCATCTTCTCCTGGGGGAACCGCAAGACTATCATCGGGAAATCGCAGCAGCTGATGCAGCTAATGGATGAGGCGCCCTATCAGTTCGTCCGGCAGCATACGGATACCGACCTGAAAAGGCTGCTGGGTTTCAAGCACAGGACCTTCAACCCTACGGACCTGCTGTATTTTATCGTTTTTTTACGGAGGCACTATTTGCTGTATGAGTCGCTGGAGGACGCGTTCCTTCAACCCTGGGAAAGACGGGGGACGGTCGCGGCGCCAAGTACCGGGACCGCACCAGCAGCGACCCCGGGGACAGGCACCTCCGCGGCAGTGACGGCCTACGACGCCAGGTCGGCCCTCTCGGCTTTCCACCACTATTTCTTCTCCCTCGAAGAAGACGGCGAACGTATTGCCCCGCCCCGTACCCGGAAACATATCTCTACCCCCGAGAAAAACTCCAGCTGCAAAAGGATCAATATGTTCCTTCGCTGGATGGTCCGCAAGGACGGCAACGGAGTGGACTTCGGTATCTGGCGGCGGATCCCGATGAGCCTCCTCATCTGCCCCCTCGACCTGCACGTTGCCCGGGTCGCCAAAAGACTTGGTCTGCTCACCCGGGAAAGGTCCGACTGGCAGGCCGCCGTCCAGCTGACTGAGGGTTTATCCTTACTCGATAAGGACGATCCCGTTAAGTATGACTTCGCGTTATTTGGCCTCGGGGTAATGGAAAATTTTTAAAACAAAAGGCTGTAACTTACTGTTAAAATCTCGTTTGCCCCGGCGGTGGTTCGGGCAGAACCTGGCTAATAATATATCGATGGACATACCGACTGACAGGTCAGTGCTGATAAAAGACCTCAACCGGTCGTATGGCTGGGGGCTGGCAGACTCGCTAACGCAACAGCAGCTGGAAGACCTTCTGGCAGGAACGCTGAATGAGTGGATCCGCACTGATTTTAACAGGCTTGTGCAGTTCTTGTACCGGATAGATATCAGCGAGGCCCGGCTCAGGCTGTTGCTCGATGAGAATACGGAAGAGGATACGGGTCATCTGCTGGCCAGGCTGGTCCTCGAAAGACAGTGGCAGAAGATAAAGACGCGCCAGCAATTCAAGCCGGACGACACAATCAGCGACGAAGAAAGATGGTAATATGCGACTCCTTGAAGTAACTGATCATACTACAATCCAAAAATTCCTCGATCTGCCCAGGGCTTTGTATAAGGGGGATCGCGCCTGGATTTGCCCTCTCGACGAGGACATCGCCGCTGTATTTGATGTCCGCCGGAATCCTTTCTTCACCCATGGCCGCTGCGCACGCTGGATACTGATCGACGAGACCGGAAAGACCATCGGTCGTATCGCCGCCTTTATCAACGACCACAAGGCCGGCAAACATATCGTACCCACCGGCGGGATGGGCTTCTTCGAATGCATCGACAACGATGCGGCCGGCTTCCTGTTGCTGGATACTGCCCGCCGCTGGCTGGAAGCAGCCGGTATGAAGGCCATGGAGGGCCCGGTGAACTTCGGCGAGAACGACAAATACTGGGGACTGCTCGTGGAAGGATTTCATTCGCCTTCGCTCGGCATGAACTATAACCCGCCCTATTATCAGCGTATACTCGAGTCCTACGGCTTTCAGCGGCAGTATGACCAGCTGACGAATTTCCTGGATGCGACCGTCCCGCTGCCCGAACGGTTCACGAAGATCGCCGACTGGGTGATGAAAAAGCCTGGATATACCTTTGAGCATTTTTCTATAGCAAATAAAGAGAAATATTTCTCCGATTTTTTATCGGTCTATAACGACGCATGGAGCGAATTTGACACCTTTACTCCACTGGAGCTGTCAACCGTGAAGGAATCCTTCCGGCAGATGCGTCCGATCATGGACGAGAAGATCATCTGGTTCGCCTATTATCAGCAGGAGCCCATCGCCTTCGTCCTCTGCCTCCCGGACGTCAACCAGCTGCTGAAACCCGTCAGGGGCCGGCTGAACCTGCTGGGAAAGATCTTGTTCTTCTGGTATAAGCATACCCGAACGGTCGACCGCCTCCGCATCACCATTATGGGGTGCAAGAAGAAGTTTCAGCAGCATGGACTCGAATCGGCCCTTATCCGCTGTCTACAGCTGGAAGTGCTGCCGCGCAATACGATAAAAGGAGTGGAGCTCGCCTGGGTAGGGGACTTTAATAAGAAGATGCTGGCCCTTCATGAGGCTACCGGCGCGCGAAAAGAAAAGGTACACCGGACCTACCTGTACACCTTTCCTGCTAAGCAGGCCGAGGGTCTGGCCCAGCAGAGCCGACAGGAAGGACGGCTGGAATTAATACATTAATTCCTTTACTTTCTCCTTGTCCTCTTTTTCTTTCTTAAGGTCGAACATGGTCCCGAAGACACGGTCCCAGATGGTGCTGCTTACGCCAAAACCCTTGTGCTCGTCCTTGTAGTGATGGAGATGGTGGTTCCTCCACAACGGTTTCATCCATTTGAAAGGAGGATTCCAGGCATGAATAGCATAGTGCATGCTTCCGTACAACAGATAGCCGAGCATGAATCCGGGGAAGAACATGAATACATTGGTTCCTATCGTCAGACGCATCAGGAAGAATATTGCCGAAGAGATGATCAGGCTGGGCACCGGCGGCATGAACAGCCGCTCTTTGTCCCGAGGATAGTGGTGGTGATTGCCGTGCAGGGTATAGATGAACTTCTGTGCCCGCTCGCTTTCTGCTATCGCATGAAACGCAAAACGGTGCATCAGGTATTCAAAAAAGGTCCAGAAGAACATGCCTCCCAGGAAGGTCAGCGCGATCCTCGCCAGCGGATAATCCAGCGATGACCCCGCGTAATAGAGAAAGTAGATAATAACCGGTGTATACATGCCCCAGATGACGAGGGGATGTGTCTTTGTCAGCATTTCGAGATACTGATTCTTAAATAATTGTGCCTGCCCTTTGTTATTTATCTTTTCGAATTTCATGGTATCAGCTTTAGTAGTCGGATTATCCACACCGGGACCCGTCCGGCGCGGTAAAGTTACGAATTTACGGTGTAACTCCCGCGTCCGGCCGCAATTAACCCCCGGTGGCGCACCTCTACAACGCCTCCTCAAAAACATTCTCCGTCTGCCGGTTCTGCTTTAGCAATCGATAGTGATTTACCAGTGTGGTTATCAATGGATAAGAACGGTATGGGAGCCCGTTCTCCTCGGCTTCCTCCCGAAGTATCCGGGTTATCTCGGGATAAAACACATGGCTAACCGACGGGAACAGGTGGTGCACGACGTGGAAATTAAAGCAGCCCATCACCCAGCGTGTAAACCAGTTGTCATGAGTTACGTCATTGGTGTTGATCAGCTGGTGCATGAACCAGCTGTAAGGCAGCCTGTTCTCTCCGTCGGGCAGCGGAAACTGATTTTCGGTATTGGCGTGCGGGGACAGCAGCACCAGCAGGGAGAAAATGCTGGCAGTAAAGACCATTACCAGGAAGGCGGTGATCGACTCTCCCCAGCCGATATTCAGGACCAGCACCGGAAGAACGATCATATAGAATAAAAAGAAGAGCTTGAAAGCAAACAGCTTCACGTATTCGGCGCGGGGTATAACGGTCACTTTCCATACCGGTTTTCGCTTATTGAAGAAGTCCTTGAAATCCCTTATCAGCAGCCAGTTCAGGATATACAAGGGATAGAGGAAGGGCAAATAGATGTGCTGGTATTTGTGTATCCTGGAGAAAGGGCCGTGCGGAAAGATACGGGCCAGGTTGCTCTGTTCGACGTCGCTGTCCCAGCCCATGATATTCGGATAGTTGTGATGCAGACGGGTGTGACGGATGGCCCAGACATAGCTGTTGGCGCCCATCAGGTCGAACAGGCGGACATAGATCGCGTTCCATCGTCGGCTGCGGAACAGAACCCCGTGCACCGCGTCGTGTATAAGATTCAGGAAATTGATAACCAGCAATAAGCCAAGACCGGCATAGGAAAGATACAAGGCGGCCGCATTCCTGCCTGTCAGCAGGGCCAGGCCATAGACGATAAGATAGAGGGAGGGGAATAAAACAGCCTTGAGCAGCCTGACCTTTTTATATTTCGGCTCTAGCGCTGCCACCGTCCGGTGAATACGTCCCCGTATACGGTAAAATACTTCATCCCGTTCGTCCTTTGCGAACAAAGGCTTTGTTGCTCGTTCCATGCTGTCGTTCTTTATCCGTTATCTCTAACAATCAGCAGGAATGCAAGGTTCGTGCCTCCGGGCGAAATTTTTTTACTCTGCGGGCCGGGCGGATCCGCCGGGGACCTGGGCCTGGTCGGACGTCCCAGGCCCGTACTGCAGCTGAAACTTACTCAGGTCAGGTTTAACCGCTCGCTGTCTCTCCAGCTCGTATTGATAAATGATCTCTCCCACCTCTTTAAAGAAGGGATAGCCGATCTCTTCATAGTCGTACTTGTCATCATTGAGGACACCGTCGCTATTGGTATATATCGTACCGGAAAGCATGAACTCCACGTTGTGCTTGAAGTCGGCGATATAGGCATAGTCTGTGAGGAAGCCATAGGCCCAGCCCGGCTTATTAAAGACGCGGATATAGTCGGGGATGTGACTGCGGCCTGCCTTGAAAAGAAAGAACTTGGTATAGCTGTCGAAGTATTCGCCGGTATCATATTTCGGATGCAGCGACTCGCGCGGGTATTCCGACATATACCGGTAGAGGAACGCGTAGTCGTCGGGACGCAGGTTGAAGCGCTGTCTCTTCGGCACGGACTCGGGGAAAAGTACGGACTGCAGGATCTGCTGGCCGTCTTCCAGGGGGAAGTTGTTGTGCGTTGTGAAATCCATCGGCTCGCGGATCAGGGAATCGTGACGGTCCAGGTGGGCGTTTCCCAACAGCACCTTATGGCTGAAGTCGAATTTAATACTACTATAGGTCGGGGGTTGGGTGTAAACGGTGTTGACGCCCTTGACAAAATTGATCTGGTTAGTATGGCGGTTCTCGTCCTCGTTCATGGGTACGAAGCGCCGGGTGATCCGCATATCGGGATAGCCCAGCTGCCAGAGCCTTCTGTTGATCCATTCCTGACCGAGGAATTCATACAACCGGCTATAGGCGTCGTTGTCACTGACCAGGAATATCTTCCGGATGTATTGCGCAACGGAAGGACGCCCGTCTGCTGCGCTCGTATCCTGCGACACCGCGCTCTGACCGCTATAAGAGCTATCGGTGTCCATCGGTGTGTTCATGTCGACGCCATAACGGTGAAGGCTGTTTATTTTTTCCAGCGACAGGAAAGCCAGCGGCATTTTTACCGTAGAAGCCGGGTTAAAATATTCCAATGGGTTTAACCGGTAGTAGTAGTTGTGAAAATGGGGGCGGTTGCGTTTGTCGCGGTCGATGCGCGTATAGATCAGCTGGTACCGGAAGGAATCCGGTTTGTCCAGCACCCGCCGAAGAAAGGGGGAGGCTTTTGAACGCAGCAGGTTCACGAGAAAGGAATCGGTCCGTGACTGAACGGACTCAGCGGTTGGGGACTGAGCGATGCCCGACTGCGTAACGCCGGACTGCGTGACATCGGTCCGCGTGACCCCGGACTGAGCGACCCCAACCCGGGGACAAAACCCCGCCAGCAGGAGGACGTATACAATTTGCTTCATCTACCAAAGATATTCCTTTACCTTTGAGCGCCACTCTAAAAATGGGGCTTGTAAGAACACGAGTGGTCGAAAATTATTATGAAAATCGTCTCTTATCTCAAAGAAGAACACGAACAGCTGGCTGTCCTGGTCGACGGATTCCTCTACGACGCCGAGCTGATCCACCCCGACCTTCCCAATACGATCAACATGTTCCTCAACTACTGGGACGAGCTGTCTCCGGTGCTGCAAGCCGGAGATCTGGCGATCCGCGAAGGGCGCATAAGCCGCAGCAAGGCCGTCGCGGCAGACAGCGTCCAGCTGCTGGCTCCGGTACCGTTCCCGCCCAGCTGCCGCGACGGATATGCATTCCGCCAGCACGTGGCAGCGGCAAGACGCAACCGGAAAGTGCCTATGATACCAGAATTTGACCAGTATCCCATCTTCTATTTCACCAATCATCATAGCATACAGGGTCCCGGCGATATCCGATGCATGCCCGACCATTTCGAGAAGCTGGACTTCGAGCTCGAGGTAGCCATCGTCATCTCCCGTTATGGGCGCAATATCCGCGCGGCGGAAGCCGATGACTATATCGCCGGCCTGATGATCATGAACGACATGAGTGCAAGAACCCTCCAGATGGAAGAGATGCTGCTCAACCTGGGACCCGCAAAGGGAAAGGACTTCGCGACGGTGACGGGTCCATGCCTGGTGACGCTGGACGAGCTGGGATCCTTTGAAGTCCCCTGCAAAGAAGGGCACACGGGAAAGAGCTGGCGTCTGCGCATGCAGTGCCGCGTCAACGGCGTTCCTGTGAGCGACGGCAATCTCTCCGACATGGACTGGACCTTTGCCGAGATCATCGAAAGGGCTTCTTATGGGGTCGACCTCTACCCGGGCGACGTCATCGGCAGCGGCACCGTTGGCACCGGCTGCTTCCTGGAGCTCAATGGCACCGGCAAGCTCAATGATCCCAACTATGCCGAACAATGGCTGCAGGAGAATGACAGCATCGAGATGGAGGTCGAAGGTCTGGGCCTGCTGCAGAACACGGTCGTAAGAGAGGACAGCGACCTGTCCCTGCTGGCCATCAAAAAACGCTAATCGCCCGGTGAGCGGATCGACAAGCCGCCACATCCAACAAACGACAATCACCATGCAAATCGATCTGAAGGGGCTGACTCCCGTCGAACGACAGCATTACCTGCAGTCTGCAGTCGCGCCCCGCCCTATCTGCTTTGCCAGCACCATCGACAAGGAGGGGCGGGTTAACCTCAGCCCCTTCAGCTTTTTCAATCTCTTCGGTACTACGCCTCCCATCCTCATCTTCTCGCCCTCCCGCCGGGTCCGCGACAACAGTACCAAGCATACCTGGCACAACGTGCACGAGGTTCCTGAGGTAGTGATCAATATTGTCGACCTTCCCATGGTGCAGCAGACCAGCTTGTCCAGCTGCGATTATCCCAAAGAGGTCAACGAATTTGTCAAGGCCGGGTTCACCGAAGAGCCCGCCACCCTTGTGAGGCCGCCCATGGTAAAAGAGAGTAAGATAAAGATCGAGTGCCGCGTGGTCGAGACGAAGCCCCTGGGGGAAGAGGGTGGGTCAGGTAACCTGGTCTTCTGCGAGGCGCTAAGGATGCACATTGATCCCTCGATCCTCGACGACGACAGGAAATTCATCGATCAGCGCCGTATCCAGCTGGTAGCCCGTCTGGGCGGAGACTGGTACTGTCATACCGGGGAAGACAACCTCTTCCTGGTCCAGAAGCCCAATACCCGGCTCGGCATCGGAATGGATGCGCTCCCCGACCCCATCCGGAAAAGCCGGATACTCTGCGGCAACCACCTGGGCCAGCTGGCCAATGTCCACGAAATGCCCACCGTGGACCCTTCGTTCGAAGACGACCGCCTCCGGCAGATATTTCAATACTATTCCGTCAGCCCCGAAGAAATGGAGAAGGAGCTGCACGCCTATGCCGCCCGGCTCCTGGAGGAGGGGAAGGTTGCGGAAGCCTGGCAGGTGCTGCTGGCGCTGAATTGATCAGCAGTTGACCCTGATCGCGTCCAAACTTGGTCCCTCCCCCCGGATGACGTACCTTTGCGTACTTTTTGAATCGTTTTATGAGCACATCACAACTATCGGAGCAGGAGCTTATTCGCCGGGCCAAGCTGGCGGAGCTTACTCAGCTGGGTATCGACGCATATCCTGCGGCTTTATTTCCCGTCAATATAACCGCTGCCTTTATAAAAGAGAACTTCAAGGAAGGAGGGAACAATGCTGATTTTGCTGACGTAACTCTTGCGGGTCGTATCATGATACGCCGCGACATGGGGAAAGCGTCATTCGCGACCCTGCAGGACAGCACCGGTAGGATACAGCTCTATATCAAACGCGATGAGGTCGCCCCCGGGGAAGACAAATCCATCTACGATAAGGTCTGGAAATCCCTGATCGACCTCGGCGATATCATTGGCGTAAAAGGTTATGTCTTCACCACCAAGACGGGTGAGATATCCATACACGTAAAGGAATTCACCATCCTGACGAAATCGCTCAAGCCGCTGCCGGTCCCGAAGGAAAAAGAAGGGGAGACTTTCGATACCGTCACCGATCCGGAATTCCGCTATCGTCAACGCTACGCCGACCTGGTGGTAAATCCCCAGGTAAAGGACGTTTTTGTCCGCCGGACAAGGCTGATCAACGCTATGCGCAGCTTCCTCAACGAGCGCGGCGCGATCGAAGTCGACACTCCCGTGCTCCAGAGCATCCCCGGCGGCGCTGCTGCCAGGCCGTTCATCACCCACCACAACGCCCTCGATATCCCCCTGTATCTTCGTATCGCCAACGAACTCTACCTGAAAAGGCTGATCGTCGGCGGTTTTGACTGGGTCTACGAATTCAGCCGCAACTTCCGCAACGAAGGCATGGACCGGACCCATAACCCCGAATTCACCGTACTGGAATTTTATGTGGCGTACAAAGACTATCTCTGGATGATGGAGACGACCGAAGCGCTGCTCGAGCGTACGGCCATCGCCACCAACGGCACCAGCAAGGTCACAGTAGACGGGAAGGAGATCGACTTCAAGGCTCCCTACCGCCGGATCACGATGTACGACGCGATCAAAGAATACACCGGCTTTGACATCAGCGGCATGGATGAGGACGCGCTTCGCGGGGTCTGCCACAAGCTGAATATCCATGTCGAGCCGTCCATGGGTAAGGGCAAGCTGATCGACGAGATCTTCAGCGCAAAATGCGAGGAGCATTTTATCCAGCCGACCTTTATCATCGACTATCCCGTCGAGATGAGCCCTCTCACCAAGAAGCACCGGAGCACGCCGGGACTGGTCGAGCGGTTCGAGCTCATGGTCAACGGGAAGGAGATAGCCAATGCGTATAGCGAGCTCAATGACCCCATCGACCAACGCGAACGTTTCGAGGCGCAGCTGCAGCTGATGCAGCGCGGCGACGACGAAGCCATGTTCATCGACTATGATTTTCTGCGCGCCCTCGAATATGGTATGCCGCCGACGGCAGGTATTGGATTTGGTATCGACCGTATCTGCATGCTCATGACGGGGCAGCCGAGCATACAGGACGTGCTGCTTTTCCCACAAATGAGACCCGAGAAGACCGGGGAGCCCGAAAATAACGGTTAGTCCTAACGTCTTTGCACAGCCCTGTGCAAAGATTCTGGGGGAATCTCCTGAAATTTTGTTAAATTTAGGAGTAGCTTAAAACGATTGCCATATGGATAATACCACGATCACTAAGATTGGGACTATTTTCTATGCCCTCGTTATTGGATTTTTCGGTGTCAATCACTTCTTGCAAGGCACCGGAATGGCAAAAATGGTTCCCGCCTTCCTCCCTGGCGGCGTTGTCTGGGTCTATATCACCGGAGGCTGCCTGCTTCTCGCAGCTATCGCCTTTCTGATCAACAGACAAACCCGTCTCGCAGGAATATTATTGGCCCTTTTCCTATTGCTGATCGTCGTCACGGTTCACCTGCCGGCTGTGCTCAGTGCACCGGACACGGCAGCCCGTCGGTTTCCGCTGGTCAACCTGATCAAGGATACCGGTCTGGCAGCCGCAGCCTTGTTGGTGGCCGGTAGCAGCTCTGTCGCCAGAGCCTAGTTGACCTATCTTATCCTTGCCGGTCATGTCCACCGGCCAAACGTTTGTAGACCACGGCCTGTCCTCCCTGAAGCCAGCCCAGTCGGCCAGCCTGGATAGTTATGGCTCGGCCGGCGTGAACCGCGGTATTCCGCGGATGGGGTGTGTATACAAAAAAACCTCCCGCTCTAAGCGGGAGGACGATGTTGCCTTTTACCCAAAAGGATTAAAATGAAAAGCGTTTGACGTGGCTGTGTTACAAAAACAGGTCATTCATCAGCTTCTGGTCGGGATTAATGGCATACTTGCCAAAGTCGGAGATCCCTTCCGATTGAAGAACGTCTTCATCTATAAAAAAATTGCCCGTCGTTTCAAAAGAAGGTTTTTGCAATATGTAATATGCTGCATCCGCGACTATCTCGGGTGTGCGGCTGCGTTGCATCAGGAAATCCCCGCCCAGCAAATTCTTTACCGCCGCGGTAGCGATGGTGGTTCTGGGCCATAGCGCATTTGCCGCTATACGGTACTGTTTGAGCTCTTCGGCCAGCCCAAGCACGATCATGCTCATGCCATATTTGCTGATCGTATAGGCAAGATGGGGGGCAAACCACCGCGGGTCCAGGTTCAGGGGCGGCGAAAGATTGAGAATATGCGGATTATGCGCCTGCTTCAGATAGGGGATACAGGCCTGGCTCATAAAAAAAGTTCCCCTGACATTTATATCGTGCATGAGATCCCACCGCTTGGGCTCCACGTGCTCGGTAGGGGATATATTGACCGCGCTGGCGTTGTTGACCAGGATATCGATCCCCCCGAAAGTATTAACCGTCTGGTTGACAATATTATGTATGCTCTCTTCGAACCGGATATCCCCCTTGATCGGCAGTACCTTGCCGCCACCGGCAGCGGCTATTTCCTCTGCCGCCGTATAGATCGTTCCCTCCAGCTTGGGGTTGGGCTCATCCGTCTTGCCCGCAATGGCGATATTAGCCCCGGCTGCGGCCAGCCGGATGGCTATTGCCTTCCCGATACCCCTCGTTCCACCGGAGATCAGTACCGTTAAATTTTCAAATGCCTTCATCAGACCAGAATATTAAGATTTAGGAAAAAACTGACCGAATAGCCCTCCGTGTTTGCCGGGATCCCGGTGATGCGGACGAACCGGCTGCTATCCGGTAAGAAGTACAAAATAGGCTAATTTATAATATGCCGGCGCGGAGATGTCGAAATTTTAGCATATTTCGTTCAAACTCAGAGCTAACCCCATCTCAGTTTCGTTTGTTTTCGTATTTCTACGAATCAGACCGTAAAATCAGCAACCTCGAAATATAGCATTTTCTCTCTTGTATCAGTTGATTTTCAATTGTATGTTTGTATTGTTAAGTCTGATTTGATAAGCGATTCAAAGATCCACTATCCGAAGAGAAACTATCCAATGAATGAATGAAATCCGAAGAAAAACCAAAATCCAAGATCCGAAGAAACAACCCGTTTTGATCTAAGAATCCTAAAAAAACCAAAAGCAACCAAAAATCCAAGAAAAGCCCTGAATCCTTAATCGATCAAACTTATTCATTAAATCCAAAATCCAAGTCCAAGCATCCAGATCCTAAGAACAAGCCGATGTAAAATTTGTACCTATTGATGGCCGTGAATTGTTGGTTAAGTATCGTACAAGTAATTGAAAAGCCCCGGATAAAACCGGGGCTTTTCGTTTGCATGGACTCTTGTGGTTTGAGCTGTTGGTTTGGTTTCCTTGCTATTTTTCTATTCCTGTCTTAAATATTTTTGGACCGACCGCGTGAATCGCACAATCGCGCGTCTACCGGTACTAGTGCGCATCGGCGGGCATAGCCGCTGGTGCGCGCTTGAACTTCTGCAGATACACGATCGGGATACAGCACAGGACGAATATCCCGATGGTCAGGTATAAATTATCATAGGTGACGAGCAGGGTCTGGCGGATCACGGTCCCCTCAAGCGCCTGGTTGGCCATCTTTGTCGCATCGGACAGAGAATATCCCTTGCCCACGAAACTCTGTATTATCTGCGCCTTACGTGACACCGCTGCGGGGTTATAGTCGTTCAGATAAGAGACCAGGTCGCTGCGGACGATACCCGACTTGATATGGATCAGCGTGGTGAGAATGGCGATGCCAAAGGAGCCGCCCAGCTGACGCATCATGTTGTTCAATCCTGCCCCCTGGCCGATCTCCGGCCCCTTCAGCTCTTGCAGCGCCAGCGTGGTCAGCGGGACGAACAGAATGGACATCCCGATCCCGCGCACGATCAGCGGCCAGAAGAAATCGCTCACTCCCGACTCCAGCGTTGAGTTGGACAGCATCCACGTAAACACATAGAATAAAAAGAAGCCTCCCGTCGCCATGAACTGTCCCGGCACTCCCCTTTTTAGCATCGCCCCCACAAAGGGCATCATGCAAATGGTGGCCATCCCTCCGGGGAACAGCAGTTCACCGGTCTGCTGGGCGGAAAAGCCCAATAAATTCTGACAGAATACCGGGAAAATGAAGACCGATCCGTATAACGCAAAACCCAGTACGAACGACGTGACGATCCCAACCGCAAAGCTCCTGTTCTTGAGGATGCGGAAATTGACGACCGGGTGATCCGTGCTCAGCTCGCGCCATATGAACAGGACAGCCGCTACTACTGTCGTAAAGGCCAGCACGGTGATATAGGTCTTGGCAAACCAGTCTTCACTCTCGCCCTTTTCCAGCACTACCTGCAGGCTGCCTACGCCGATGGCCAGGAACAGGATCCCCCACCAGTCGACGGGCTTTCCCTTCGCATATCTTGGAGACTCCTTAACGAAGACGCTCACGAAAAATGCCGCGATCGCGCCCACGGGTATATTGACATAGAAGATCCAGGGCCAGCTAAAATGGTCGGTGATATATCCACCGATCGTTGGGCCTACCGTGGGTCCCACGACCGCGCCCATACCGAACAGGGCCGTCGCCATCCCGATCTCTTCTCTGGGCCAGGTTTCCATCAGGATCGCCTGGGCGGTAGACAACAGGCCACCCCCTGCCAGACCCTGGAGCAGACGGAAGGCAACCAGTTCCGACAAACTATGTGCATTACCGCAGAGGAAGGAGAACAGCGTAAATGCAAGGATAGAGGTCATGAAGTAGTTCTTCCGGCCAAACCGGTCACCCAGCCAGCCGGACATGGGGAGCACGATCACATTCGCCACGGCGTAACCCGTCACGATCCAGCCGGCATCATCCAGTGTCGCCCCCAGGTTGCCCATGATCTGCGGCAGCGCCACGTTCACGATGGTCGTATCGATGAGCTCAAGCAGGGAGGCAACGATCACCGTTATCGTGATGATCCATTTTCTAAAGCCATGTTCTGCCATGATTCAAAAATTTATTTTGTGTGTACAACTACAAATACGCTCATTCCCGGACGCAGATTCCTGCGGATAAAGGAGGAGTCGGCCTCTATCTTGATCCTCACGGGCACACGCTGTACGACTTTCACGAAGTTACCCGTAGCATTGTCCGGAGGCAGCAGCGAGAATTTGGCGCCGGTAGCCCCGGAGAATGATTCGATAGTACCCTGGAAGGTGCTGTCGGAAAAAGCATCCGCCGTGATATCGACCTTCTCGCCGATGCGCAGTTTTTCCAGCTGCGTCTCCTTGAAATTGGCAGTTATATATATGCCCTTGTCATTGACGACGGCGAACAGCGTCTGACCGGCCTGGACCAGCTGACCCAGCTGGATGTTCCGCTTAGAGACCACGCCGGTCGCGGGAGCGGTGATCACCGTATAGGACAGCTGTAGCTTTGCAAAATCCACGTCCGCCTGGCGCGTAGCGATGTTGGACGCCGTAGCACCCACCTGCTTTTCGTTGACGCTGACCCGGCGCGCCTGCGTGGGCACCTGGCTCTCTGCTACGGTCAGCGCAGCCTCCGCGGATTCCTTCTCTGCCTTCGCGTCGTCGAACTGCGCCTTGGTGATGGCGTGGTCGTTGTACAGGTTCTCATAGCGGGTGTAGTCCTCATTGGCTTTCCAGACCCGGACCTTTGCAGCGGCGACATTGGCCTGGGCCGTAGCGATGCTGGTCTTGGCCTCGTCCACCTGATACTGCGACACGTCTACGTTCTGACGGCTGGAAGACAGCGCTGCTATAGCCTGCTGCAGCCTCACCTGATAATCCCTGTCATCCAGTATGACAAGGGTATCACCCTCGTGTACCAGCTGGTTGTCCTGAAACCGGATCTCTTTTACGTATCCGCCGACACGTGCTACCACAGGGCTGATGTCCGCATCCACCTGGGCGTTGTCCGTCGTCTCATGACTCTGGTAGTACAAATATTCCTTTACGGTAAAGATCAAAGCACCCACCAGGACCACCGCGAGGATGATGGGGAAAATCAGCTTTTTGCGACCTTTTTTCGGAGTGTTATTCTGTTCCATATTCTTAATAAATACGATTTAGCTACTCAGTTAATTTTTTTCCGTGAGATCATCACCCATCACGGTGGGTATCGGCCCCTTCCCGGGCCCGGGGGTTAGAGGTGAATTTTTCCGGTCGACCTCAGGACATCATAGTAAGAGATCGTAGCGTCCGACTTGGCCAATTCGAGGTTGACCCTGGCCTGGTACAGCTGGGTCTGTGCGTCGATGCGATCGGTCGTGTTGACCAGGTTGTTCCTGAACTTCGATTCGGTTATCCGCTCGTTCTCCGTCGCCTGGTCCACTGCTACCTGCAATATCTTTATCTTTTCCAGAGCCGTCTGGTAGAGCATGAACTGCCTGTGAACGTCCTGGTGGATATCATCCATGGCCTGGTCTCTGGCCGTATTCAGCTCCTGCCTTTGCAGGGAAGCCTCGCGTTCCTTGTTCTTGTTCTTATAAAGCGTTCCGATATCCCAGGAGGCACCGATGCCCAGGGTGATAGGAGCGATGAGGTTGTTGTTCGTCGGGATCACCTGTCCGGTCGGGTTGATATAATAGGCCCCGGCGGAAGCAGCGATCGTCGGCAGCCGCTGGTCGTGGATCTTTTTGACGTTGACGTCGGCGATCTTCGACTGGTAGCCGAGGTCCTGCAGCTCACGCCGGTTGGTCTCCGCCTGCTGGACCAGGTCGGCATAGACGAAGGTCTCGTTCACCTTATAGTCCAGCTTGGGCAGTATGATCTGTGTCGAATCCGGGAGACCCAGCAGGATATTCATGTTGTAATTGGCGATCTTTCTGTTGTTCTCCAGCTCGACCTCGGTCAGCAGGATCTGCGATTTCTGCAGCTGATAGCGGAGCACGTCGTTCTGCGTTGCAAGACCCTGAGACTCGTATTTGGTGATCTCTTCCAATTTGCTCTGGACGTCCTGCATGTTCTGCGCAACGATGAGCTGGTTTTCGAGTATCTTGTCGTAGTTGAGATAGGAGTTGATCACCAGCCAGATGATGTCATCCTTATCCTTGTCTGCATCGAGACGGCTCATCTGCACCAGCAGATCGGCCGACTGACGCGCATACTTAAATTGGTTACCGTTAAAGATAGGTTCGCTGACGGACAGCGTCCCCAGGTAGGCGGGGAAGTCGAAGGGTATCTTTATCGGCTCCTTGGTTACTCCGGGAATGCTTATCAGACGGGACATCATCAGCGCGTGCAGGTACTGAAAGCTGATCTTCGCGTCGGGCAGCCGCAGGTCCCTGGCCTGATCAAACCGTGCCATCGCCTCGTCGATCTTATACTGCGATCTTTTTAATTGTTTGCTGTTCTGTATCCCCATCTGCACGGCTTCATCCAGTGTGAGCGTCCTGGGCTGCGCTTCGGCGATAAAGACAGTAAAAAGTAAGAAGCATAGAACTCCTAATAGCCTTTTTTCCATTTTTCAGTTGTATTTAATTCTTCGGTTCCGAATTAGAATGATTTTGATCGCAAACCTCGTACCCTATGCTGAGCCCCGGAGCGGCTACGATTGAGGGTCGACCTCGTTCCTGATGTCCAGGTGAGCCCTAAGCAATTGTTTGAGGTGCGATTTCAGACGTACGGCGAGTCTGCTACGGTATGTTTCGTCACTCGTATCTTCTTGTAAGGCAAGAATCATGCAGCTGTAAATTCGTGATTGAGTATAGGAGGAGATGGTCCCCATGATGGTGCCTACCGTCATGGGGATATCCACCTGCCGGAACAGCCTTTTCTGCTGTCCGTCCGCTATGATCTTCGTAATCTGGTCCAAATTGCGCATCTTGATCGTTATAACCTTTTGTTTTATCTCTTCCGATCTATAGTTCGTCGCGGACTCCTGATACATGATGTTGTGAAAAGGAAGGTTGTTTAAAATCCGGTCTACATAAAATTCTACCAGTCTGTCTATCTTATCCCAAGGACTTAGCGATTCGTTTTTATTTAGTTCTTCTAATATGCCGTATGCGTACATGGCCCGAAACTCTATCAGCGCTTCCAGTAACTTTTCTTTCGAGCCAAAATAATAAGAGATCATCGCCAGATTAACCCCCGCCAGCTGAGCAATATCCCGGACCGATGTCCCATCAAAACCCTTCTCCGCAAATAGCTTCTCCGCTGATGTGAGAATATGTTCTCTTTTATCTGACATGTATTAACTTCTCCTGATTAACGCTGTAAAATTAAACAAACGTTTGAATTAAACAAACGTTTAATTGAATTATTTATAATTGTATAAGTCACGGGTTTGCCTGCAAACGACAAAAGAGCCTCTTACGAGGCTCTTTTTCAATAGATTAGGCTAATTGAAAATTAATTACTATCCCAGAACGGCTTGTTCTCCAGTATTCCTTCAATTTCCGCCAGCACGGGCGGCGTAAGCTTTGGCAATACGTCCAATGCCTTGAAATTCTCGAGCAGCTGTTCTTTCTTCGTCGCTCCGACGATTGCGCTCGTCACATCCTTATTGCTGATGCACCATGCGATCGCCAGCGCCGCGAGCGAACAATCGAGGCGCTGAGCCAGGCCTGTCAGGCGCTGCACCTTGCCGATGCGGTCTTCCTGTAACCAGCGTTTCTTCAGCCACTCGAATCCGGGAAGGGACAGTCTCGAACCTTCGGGTATCCCTCCCTGATATTTACCTGTAAGGAAGCCCGCGGCCAGGGGGCTGAAGATGGTGGTGCCCATGCCCACATTGCGGAAGATGGAAGTATAGTCCAGCTCCATCTTGTAGCGCTCGAACATATTGTATTGCGGCTGTTCCATCGTCGGCCCGATGAGGCTGTTGCGCTGGGCCACGGCGTGCGCTTCCATGATCTCCGCGCCGCTCCACTGACTGGTCCCCCAATAGAGCACCTTTCCCTGCTGTATCAGATTGTGCATCGTCCAGACCACCTCTTCCATCGGAACGCTCGCGTCGGGGCGGTGGCAATAATAAAGATCGAGATATTCGGTCTGGAGACGCTGCAGGGCCTCGTTGCAGGCCTCTACCAGGTGCTTGCGGCTCAGTCCGGTCTGATTGGGCAGCAGCTTTTTCCGCGAGCCGAAATAGGCCTTCGAGGAGATCACATAGGAGGTACGATCCCACCCCTTCTTCTTCAGTACCCGGCCCATCATAAGCTCGCTCTCGCCGTCTGCGTAGGTCTCGGCATTGTCAAAGAAATTGATCCCTCTTTCGTAAGCGATGCCCATCAGCTCATCGGCGTGTTTGTCCTCCATCTGGCCATGAAATGTGACCCAGCTGCCGTAGGACAGCACGCTCAGCTGTAATCCCGATCTTCCTAAACGACGATATTCCATATTTTTTGGTTGAATTTACACTCTTCCCCCAACAGGGGTGGACTCAAAATTTACTTAGAGATGGTCCCGTTCCAGGGGTGGGGTCGCCTACTTGGGGATCTGGTTCCCTTCTGTCAGCACGGTACCGGTCAGCTTACGGATGGTGTACCAGCGGAAGTTCTGGTCGGCCTCCATCCCCGTCCCGAAGAGGATCTTGTCCTTCGTATAGATACGCACCGGCTTATCGGTCGTGAAACGCTCGGTATGCTGGTCCCACCACAGCTCCTGACAACGCACCGTGTCGCCTTTCAGAACATTCTTCACCACCACGGAATCCCGGAGAAAGACCTTGTCCTGGTTTTGCAGGTATTTGCCATACAGCGCGTCGAGCTGGCTCTCCACCTGCATATCCGCGTTATAGAAGTCCACGTGCAGCGACCTGGGAAATTCTGCATAGGGGGAGTCGGTCCGCTGGTAGCGCAGCATGAACGGCGCCGTCAGCTTGCCCTTGACCTTTGCGTCAAGTTTCCCAGTCGAGTCGTTATTCGGCTCGCTCAGCAGGCCTTCGATATTCGTAACCTCTTCCGGTACGATCTGCCGGGGGGCAGCGACCTCTTTTTCTTTTTTCTTCTCGCAGGCAACGAAAAAAAGACCCGGGACGGCCAACAGAGCAAACAGGTATTTAATTGATCTCGCTGATGGCATATAGACCTTTATAGATTAAATATGGGTCTGCAAATATCTTCTTTTTCAGGTGGCGGGAAAAATAAGCGGAGTCTCCGCCGCTTAACAGCACGTTAAAATTGTCGTATCTCTCCTCGTAGGCTTCGATCATGCCGTCGATCTCTTTGGCCATGCCCAGTATGACCCCGCTGAGAATATTCGTCCGGGTATCATAGCCGGCGAGCGGGAAGTTCCAGTCAGCCTTCACCAGCGGAAGCCTGGCCGTGAAGACATTCAGGGATTTGAACCGCATTTCCATCCCCGGAGAGATGCCGCCGCCGATAAATTCTCCGTATTTGTTGACATAGTTATACGTGATCGCCGAGCCAAGGCCGATGACCAGGTTGTTCTTCCCCGGGAACAGCGTGACGGCGGCGACGACTAGGGCCAGCCTGTCCGCGCCGATGGTTTCCGGCTTTCCGACGGGTGTGGTCACCGGCAGCCGGGAAAGATGACCCAGGCGGTGAAAATGTGTGGCTGCTCTTAACAGCTCTTCCATCCCGGGGTTGTGTTCGATCACCGAGGACAGGATCGACCTGTCCGGATGGTAGGCATCGATCAGATCTTTGATCGTCCCGGGGGTGTCGTCTTCCAGGACGAGCTCTTTGGTGAAATTCCCATCTATGAACACGGCGCATTTCTTTCGGGTATTTCCAAAGTCAAAACAGAGGGTCGTAGGCATGTCTAGTCTTCGAATTTGAATGAGGAGAGGTTTTTGAAATGTCCGTTCAGCTTCACTCTTTCCTTCAGCGTTTCCATCTCGGCAATGACCGGCAGCACCTTCCCCAGGTGACGTTTGAGGTATTCCTGCCGCTGCAGCTCGTGCAGTAGTCCCAGCAGCTCATATTCCTGCTCGAGAGTCAGGCCCGCGTGGTGGGCGATATCATAGGCTGACAGCTCTTCATCGGGTTTGTGGAAGTCCTTGGTTATGTTCAGCAGCCGGTGCAGTTCGCGAACGGCGTTGATGACCTTGTGCATCAGGTCCCGTTTGCCCGGCCCTTCGATATTGTCGGGATAGTTGACGATGGCGCCGCTGAAAAGCTTGTCGGGGACGGTTTTTATGAGCTCGAGTATCCGGAAGACGCGCATTCCCTGCGTCCTGATATCCATTTCGCCGTTGTCGTACACCTTTACGAGCTCGGTAATTTTCACCAGTGTCCCCATTTCGTTCAACTTGTTATCGATCACCGTCGGGATACCGAAGGGTTTCCCCTCTGTATAACATTCATTGACAAGTTGTTTATAACGCGGTTCAAATATATGCAGGTTCACCATCTCCCCCGGATATACTACTATGCCCAGGGGAAAAACAGGAATGAAATTCGTCATAACTACAAAACTAGGTTTTTTTCAGGACCTGTCCCGACGGGGTGCAGAGGTCGACGTCCATCCGGAACTGCTCGCCAGATCGGATACCCGGGACAGCCATACCTCCTTCACCTGCGCAGGGAGGATATCGCGGATACAGGTGCAGTTCATGGTTTTTTTGCAGGCGTTGCAGTCGATATCTTTTACGAGCACACTGGCCCTGGGTCCTATGGGCGCCCAGCGTCCCGGGTGTATCGGTCGCAAAGGCGGGAAGATACCGACGGCATAGACGCCCAGCGCCGCAGCCAGGTGCAGCGGCCCGGTCCCGGAGGCCAGCAGTCCGTCTGCCCTGGAAATAAAATGGATAAACTCGCCCAGGCTGAGGCTGCCGGTAAGATCGGTCACCGACGGGCAGGCCTTTAGCAGGGGCTCGAGCAGCCGCCCTTCCGCGGCGGTGCCCGAGACAAATATCTTGAACTGGTCTTGCGGCAGCAGGTTGATCAGCTCGGTATAATAATCCAGACCCCACTCCCGGCCATGCCCCCGCGATTTGGGGTGAAGGATAAGATTAAAGCGGGTGGCATCCAGCAGGTTTTCGGCCTCCGATGGCAGCGGGGTCAGCCGGCTCAGTCCGTAGTATTGCCCGATCTCAGCAAGCGGATACAGCTGTTTTGCGCCCAGAGGCTGCAGCAGCTGCAGATTAAGCTGCGCTTCATGATAGGGGGAGTTCTTGCGCGAGAGCCTGACGAGACTGTTGCAGTATCGCCAGTGATAGAGCCGGTTGGTTGTACCGATCCGTTGTTTTATGCCGGCGTCCTTTGCCATCCTGGCGATCTGGGGCCGGGGAAGGACGTGAATGATCGTCGAGGCGCCGATATCCGCCAGCCGCCGGACTGCTTCATCATAGGGCAGCTTCATCAGCTCGTCCCAGTTGAGAAATTCATCCACGTGAACACAGGCATTGATCAGGTCTTCTGTATATGACCTGCCCAAAAACACGATCCTTGCCCCGGGGAATAGCTCCCGCAGCACACCGGCCACAGGCAGAGTGAGCACCACATCTCCTATAGCATCGGACCGGCTTATGATAAAGGTCCTGCTCATTTTCTTTTCAAATGCTTGTCCAGCCCATTGACGCAATAGGTAAGGCCAATATCCTGCTTGGCTCTCATCATGACATAATTGGGAGCAGTGTCTTCCACCTCATAGTGCGTTTTATGGTATAAATGATAGACAAAAGCCCGGTGCTTCATAGATTCCAGCGTGATGCCGCTGCGCACCAGCCGCCATTCGATGTCCACGTCCTCTCCGACGCCGGCGCTTTTATAGTCCTCGTCAAAGCCGTTAACCTCGATGAGATGTTTCTTGAGAACGCCCCAGTTGCAGCCCATGAGTCCATTGGTTCGCTTCTTTTTAAAGAAGGGGATATAGAGCCCGTCCTCCAGCCTTTTTGAGCCATACTTCGCCTGCCAGAAGAGCGACAGCCATTTCAGGCTGCGGGTCTCGAGTATCTTTTTTGTCAGGGATTCACTGACCATCAGCCTTCTTCCCGCAAAAGCGATACCGTCGCCGTTCGCGGCCCGGAGCGCATATTCCTTCAGACAGCGGTGGTGTGGTATACAGTCGCCGTCAAAGAACACGACGAACTCTCCGGTCGATGCCGCCACCGCCTTGTTCAGTATCTCGTCTTTACGAAAGCCATCATCATTCTGACTGACGTGCAGGATAGGGAAGGGCATTAGTGCAGACTGCGACCTCAGATACTCCACCGTGACCGCCGCATCGTCATCTTCCGCAACGATTACCTCAAAATCAGTGTAGGTCTGCTGTTGCAGGCCCTTAAAGATCATATCCAAAAAAGGTATATTCTTATAAAAGGCCACGATCACCGATAGCTTCATATCCGTAAAAGTAAGTAATTTGGTCTTTCTGATGACTGAAAATGAATCTGCCATATGGTTAGCCGTTCAAAAGGGAGAGTTCCGGGCAGTAGCCAGAGCCATCTCTTATATTGAGAATGGCGTCCGCGACTTCCACGCCTTCCTGAAGAAGGCTCCCGCGTCTTCCGCGACCATCATCGGCATCACCGGGCCACCAGGCGCCGGCAAGAGCACCCTGGTGGACGCGCTTATCGGCGATCTGGTCACGCGTGGTCACCGGATCGCCGTGCTTTGTATCGACCCCTCCTCCTCTTTTCATTCCGGCGCCCTTTTAGGCGACCGTATCCGGATGAGTGACTGGTACAATCACCCGAATGTATATATCCGCAGTCTCTCTTCGCGTGGATCGATGGGTGGACTCCATCCCGGCGTACTCGAGATCTCAGATCTTCTTAAGGCCGCGGGTTTTGAATATATCCTGATCGAGACGGTCGGCGTTGGCCAGAGCGAGGTCGAGATAGCCGCCCTCGCCGATACGACCTTGCTCGTCCTCGTGCCTGAAGCGGGCGATGAGATACAGATGATGAAGGCCGGCGTCATGGAGATAGCCAGCATCTTCGTCGTCAACAAGGGCGACCGCCCGGGCGCCGATATCTTTATCCGAAACCTGCGTCGCAGCATTGGCCCGGGACTCCCACACGAGCCGCAGGCGCCGGTGATAAAGACAAATGCATTGCTTAAGGAAGGGGTCCCAGAGCTTGTTGAAGCGATCGAGAAGGACAGGGGACGACAGCAGGAACCCGCTGCATTATACAGACTGCTTGCAGAAAGAGCGTGGTATCAGCTGAGAAAAGAAAGAATGAAAGGGATAAACAAGCAGGAGCTCGCCGAAAAGATCGGGGAGACTTACTCAAAAGGAGGCGATTTTAATTTGTATCGTTTTGTGGAAAATTATTCGCTTTCTCGCTCTTCCACCAGCGATAGCCGATGAGGCCGAAGATGGCCAGCGGGGTTATGGCGAGATAGACGATCCCCTTGTTGAGCGCTTTGGCGGGCCGCTCGCCCAGTTGCTGGGCCGTGCGGGTGCAGATGGAACACTGCGCCCTGGCCGGGATCGATCCGGCCAGGAGCAGCGTAAATATGATACTATATAAAAGCTTACGTTTCATAAGCTATGGTTTTTTTCAGGTTCCCGTGACTTCAGGGCCGATCAGTGGCCCGGGGATTAACCGACCTCCTCGGACTTCATGCTCCGTGCGACGCGCTTTCTTTCTTCCTCGTCGAGGATGCTCTTGCGCAGGCGTATCTTCTTCGGCGTTACCTCGATGCACTCGTCCTGCTGGATATATTCCATACACTCTTCCAGGGTCATCTGTTTCTTCGGAACGATCCGCACAGAGTCGTCGCTACCGCTGGCGCGCATGTTGGTCAGCTTCTTTCCTTCCGTAGCGTTAACGATGAGGTCGCCCGGCTTGATGTGCTCGGCGATGATCTGGCCGGCGTATACGTCTTCGCCCGGATCGACGAAGAAGGTACCGCGCTCCTGGAGCTTGTCGATAGAGTAAGCGGTTGTCTTCTCCTGGTTCTTGGAGAGCAGAACCCCGTTGTTACGGCCGGGGATCGGGCCCTTCCAGGGTTTGTATTCCAGGAAGCGGTGCGCCATTACGGCCTCACCGGCGGTATTGGTAAGCATATTGCTACGCAGACCGATCAGGCCGCGCGATGGTATCTCAAATTCCAGGTGCTGCATTTCGCCCTTGCTCTCCATTACCAGCATCTCACCCTTGCGCTGGGTGACCATGTCGATAACTCTTCCACTGAACTCCGAAGGTACGTCGACCACCAGTATCTCAAACGGCTCGTTCTTCTTGCCGTCGATCTCTTTTACCAGTACCTGCGGCTGTCCTACGGTCAGCTCAAAGCCTTCCCGGCGCATGGTTTCAATAAGTATGCCCAGGTGAAGGATACCGCGTCCATAGACCAGGAAGCTATCCGCGCTGTCCGTATCCTGAACCCGCAGGGCGAGGTTCTTTTCGGTCTCTTTCATCAGCCGGTCACGCAGGTGACGCGACGTAACGAATTTCCCGTCCTTTCCGAAGAAGGGAGAGTTGTTGATGCTGAAGAGCATGCTCATGGTCGGCTCGTCCACGCTGATGACGGGCAGTGCCTCGGGATTTTCCGCATCGGCGATCGTGTCCCCGATGTTAAATTCTTCCAGACCTACTACGGCACAGATGTCGCCGGCCATTACTTCGGTAGCCTTTTTCTTACCCATGCCCATGAAAGTATAGAGCTCGCGGACCTTCGACTTTTTGATCGAGCCGTCGGTCTGTACCAGGGCAATGTTCAAACCTTCTTTGATCGTGCCGCGGGCAACTTTGCCGACTGCGATCCGACCAAGGAAGGAGGAATAGTCAAGAGAAGTTATCTGCATCTGCAGCGTACCCTCGGATACTTTGGGAGCCGGTACATATTGGAGGATACCATCCAGCAGGGGAGTGATATCGGCGCACTGTTCGTTCTTGCTGTTGAACCAGCCATTCTTGCCACTTCCGTAGAAGGTGGGGAAGTCCAGCTGTTCTTCGGTAGCGTCCAGGTTGAAGAAGAGCTCAAAAACCGCGTCGTGCACTTCGTCGGGACGGCAGTTCGGCTTGTCGACCTTGTTGATGACGACGATCGGCTTGAGGTTCAGCTGCAGCGCTTTCTGCAGTACAAAGCGGGTCTGCGGCATCGGCCCTTCGAAGGCGTCCACCAGCAGGATGACCCCGTCGGCCATCTTTAACACGCGCTCAACCTCACCTCCGAAGTCGGAGTGACCGGGGGTATCTATAACATTGATCTTCACGCCCTTGTATTCTACGGCAGCGTTCTTGCTGAAGATGGTGATACCTCTTTCCTTTTCCAGGTCGTTGTTGTCCATGATCAGCTCACCGGTCTCCTGGTTGTCACGGAAGACGTGGGTAGCATGTAATATCTTATCTACCAGGGTGGTTTTACCGTGGTCAACGTGCGCGATTATCGCAATGTTTCTGATTTCCATATAATTATATCTCTGTCTTTTTGCCAGGCGACCCGTCGTCCATTTTTGTTTTGTCGCACTGGCTGCCGGCCGATTTTTTGGCCAATGGCCTTCCGACCTACGGCCCGTTTGAAGCCGCAAATGTACGATTTAACAGACGGATTTCCTAGCCGGACTCGGAGGCCACGGGAGAAATAACATAAAAAACATACAAAAGGCTTAATTTTCAACAAATTTCAACCAATGCGTAAAAGATGGTGGTTACTCATCCCTATCCTCCTTATCGTTCTTTATTTTCTTGGACCGAGCCCCGCGACACCCGTTTATAATAAGGCGATGCCTGTCCTGCCCCCCCAACCCGCCGCGCTGGAAAAATATATCAGCGACCAGGAGTCTCATCATCACATCAAGCCGGACAACGAGGCGCGGATCGTTTGGGCCGACTCAACGCACCGGAAGACGCCTTACGCCATCGTCTACCTGCACGGTTTTTCTGCTTCACAAGGGGAAGGAATTCCGCTGCATCGTGAGATCGCCTCAAAATTCGGCTGCAATCTCTACCTGCCCCGGCTGGCAGAACACGGACTCGATACTGCCGATGCAATGATCGGGCTTACGGCTGACAACTACTGGGAGTCCGCCCGCGACGCGCTTGCTGTCGGCAGCCGTCTCGGCGACAAGGTGATCCTCATGGGGACCTCGACGGGAGGCACGTTCGCGCTGCAGCTTGCCGCGACCTATCCCGACTCGGTAGCGGCGCTGGTCCTGCTCTCGCCCAATATCGCCATCAACGACCCCAATGCCTGGCTGCTCAACAACCACTGGGGGCTGCAGATCGCCCATCTGGTAACCGGTTCGGATTATATCGTCAGCAAAGAGGACTATGGTCCGCAGTGGCGGCAGTACTGGTATCCCAAATACCGTTCGGAAGCCGTTGTCGCCCTCGAAGAGCTGCTGGAGACGACGATGAACAAAACAACTTTTTCAGCCGTCACCCAGCCGGTAGGGCTATTCTATTATTATAAGGATAGCGTTCACCAGGACAGTACGGTAAAAGTCGCGGCGGCGCTTGCTATGTTCGACCAGCTGGGTACGCCGCCGGCGATGAAATATAAGCAAGCCGTGCCGAATGCGGGAACACACGTGATCGGCTCTTCGATCAGGTCGCACGACGTGGAGAGCGTGGAAAAAGGAGTCGTTCACTTTCTTTCATCCATTGTACATTTGCCGCAGGTCGACAGCTCGAGGCTGGCGATCAAATAATATATCAGGTTCCAGCTATGCGTCAAACCGACAATAGAAAGTTCATATTTCTCATCAATCCTATTTCGGGCACCCGCGGCAAATCATCCCTGCAGCAGCTGATCGCCCAAAAAATGTCGGAAAAGGGCTTTGAATACAGGATACACCCGACGAATGCAGAAGGGAACTACGAATTTCTCCGGGGCGTCATCGAGCGGGAAGGTATAAGCGATATCGTCGTATGTGGCGGTGATGGTACGGTCAGCGCTGTCATGGCTGCGCTGCAGGGCAGTCCCACCCGGGTCGGCATCATCCCGATGGGTTCGGGCAATGGTCTCGCCTTTGCGGCGCATATCCCGAAGGACCCGGTCAAGGCGCTTGAGGTTATCTTTTCCGGAAAGGCGGCGCTGATCGATGGATTTTTGATCAATGGGCATTTTTCGTGTATGCTCTGCGGGATCGGTTTTGACGGGAAGGTGGCGCACGAGTTTGCGCTGCAGCCGGTGCGGGGGTTGCAGACCTATGTGAAGGTGACGATGAAGAATTTTTTTACTGCGCGGCCGTATCCTTTCCGGCTGACCGTTCCCGCGGGGGGAAATACCGCTGGAGGCGGGAATGGTGGCGCGCTCAGCCTTTCCGTAGACGCATATTTTATCAACGTCGCGAATGGCGACCAGTTCGGCAATCATTTTACGATAGCTCCCAAGGCGAGTCTGGAAGACGGCCTGCTCGACATTGTTGTGGTAAAGAAGACGGGGCGGTTGTCTTTTTTGTTGTCCGTGATCCGGCAGGTGCTGGGTGGTTATGCCGTGCAGGCCGGGCCCGCGGCGAAGGACCGGCGAAGGGTTCTTTATTTCAGGACGCCATCGCTGGAGATCGCCAATCCGCAATGTGCACCGCTGCATATTGATGGGGATCCTGCGGCGGCGGCGGCGGAGTTCGTGATCCGGGTGGTGCCGAAGGCTATATGGTTGATAAAGCCTTGACCCCGAGGATCGGTCAGTGGTCGTCTCCGGCGTGAACCGCAACTTCCTTCCGCGTGGACCGCTCGGTTCACAGCATTTGGCGGTGTGGGGGTCAATGCCCCGCCAGCTCTTTAAACGTCTGAAAAGCGCGCCGGTTCTGCTCGTTGTCCAGCGACCCTGTAATATTCAGCTTCTCCTGCCGGGTGAGGTGAAAGTTCAGCGCGGCCCCGGCGTCTTCTGTCTTGGGAACATATTGAAAGATCAGCTTGCGGAAGGGGAAGCCCATTCCGTTCTGCGAAAGGCTCAGCAGGTCGTCCTGGTTATATTCCTGCATCTTATACCAGTTGTCCTGGAGCAGAAGAATGGGTTTTGTAACGATCTCCGTGACGTCTTCCTGCTCATAGGGATTCTCCCATCCACCTGCTTTGCGGTCCCTGATCTGCAGCAGCACGACGCCGCTGGTATTTTCCTGGATCCACTCCCGGAAAGCGTTGAGAAAACGAATGGCGTTCATCTCCCCAAAATTATCCCGGAAGCCAGCGTCCATTACGTCGATGACCGGCCGCGTCGGCAGCCAGACATTGGGCAGCACATAGGGAAAGGTAGCGTTCATCCGCAGGGCAGTCAGCAAACGCAGGTTCATCGGCTCCTGATTCCTGAACAATGCCCCGAAGTCGACGGCGTCGGGATCCATCGCGGGGAGCCTGGAGCTATCAAACCGTGGCCGCATCAGGAAGCTCACCGGCTGTGTGCTGATGACCAGCGCGCGGCTGTCCCGGGTAATGACGGGGTTGAACAGCAACAACGGCATTTTCGCCGCGGATTCGTCGGCCGCAATATCCTTGAGCTGGCGGTTGAGGACGCCGTGTGTATTCTCGTTGAGTTTTTGTTCAAAGGCAAAGCCGCGGTCTTTCACGTATTCGTGCCCGTCGACAGTAAATTTCTGCGCGGGTGACGCCAGGTCCCGCGCGACGAAGGACGAGAAAAGGGTATTCAGCAGGTCACGGGAAATATCGCCGATATAGCGTTTGCTCTGGAGGTGGATAGCGGTGTCCCCGCCGTCGCGCAGCCTCGCCAGCTCACGGAAATAGGCCGCGCCCAGCATCCCGCCCGACGCGCCGGTGATCAGGACCGTCTTCCGCATCAGCTGCCCGTTGCTCAGGCTGTCCAGCCGCTGAAGGATGCTCATGGTGAAGGTGGCGCTGCGGCTGCCTCCGCCGCTGGTATTCACCAGGAACAGCAGTGGCTTTGCCTCCGACTGCCGGGCCTTCCAGCGGTCGAGGATACGGACCATATTGGCCTTGTCCTTACGGAGGTTCTCATCCGAACACAGCTGCAGCAGGGTCTCCCTGTCATAGAGGGGCCGGTCCTGCTTCCCGTTGTAGAAAAGCCCATAGGCCTTGTTCGTCGGGTCAATGACGTTATATCGGTAGAGCAGGTTCAGGATCAGGAAAACCACTACAAAGAAAGGAATGCTCCAGGACTGAAGAAAATAGGAGAAGGCGCCCGACAGTGAGATCAGGATGGCAAAAAATACGAGAATGCTTGCTGCCGCGGGCAGCTGGAAATAACGGGAGTCCATGAAGAAGCCCACGACGATCAGAAAGATAAAGGCGACGAATATGGACAGGACCGCCGAAATATGGTGCCTGTTGAAAATGTTCTCAATAAAATCCTTGCTGTAGTGCGCTACGTCCCGGGTCTTGCGGATCGTCCGGAAGGAGTTGAGATACCAGTGCACGCGCATGAGCCGGCTCTCATTCAGCTTGACCTCTTCTTTTCTGAACTGCGACTTGAACAGCTTGGGATTGCTGATCACCGGCGTCATCCGGCGGATGATGCTCTGGTCTGCGCGAAAGAAATAAAGCATGCTGGCGATGAGAATAAAGATAAGCCCGGACAGGAACCCCGCGACGAGGTAGAAGATGGACATCGGCGGCAGGAGCTCGCGATTGACGTTGAACCTGACGGCCCTGATAAAATAGAAGACCAGAAAGATCAGCGGCAGTATCGCGTTGTTGATGCAATATTTCAGAAAAGGCTTGGTGGTCGTGGCGAGAAAGCGGAAGTGACGGCTGAAGAGGATAAAGGTCGTGATGTTCCAGCTCATGATGAAGATGCCGGTCGCCACTCCGACGATGGAAGTGCTGATCGGGCTTACGTCCCCAAGATATTCCGGTGACAGAAAAAGGGCCGCGGCGCCATAGGCCCGCATAAAACCGCCATTTAGCGTGCTGAAGAGGATCCACCAGAAAAGCAGCAGTATCTGAAACTTCTTGACATGCAGCAATAGCAGCTGAACCGGGAAGAAATAATAGATCGCTTTTAAGATTCGCATCATACGGTGACAGAATGTTCAGGATGGACTGGGCCCACAAGATACAACATCCCGACCATTGTCAAAAGGAACAGCAGGCCGACTATCTGGTGCAGCTGGGCCAGCCAGTCAAAGAGACCCCAGTGCTGTGGAACGATGCCGGGGCTCGTCAAAAGGCTGCAGATGCCAAGCGTCACCTGCAGCAGGATCAGCGCCAGCGGCAGCCAGCGAAGACGACTGAACGCTGCGACGCCCGTCCCACCAGGTGCGCTCCCGGAGATCGCCCGTCCCGCCTGCACCGACCAGATGATCACCAGCGTAATCAGCAGATAGGCCAGCCCGCGATGGATAAAATGGATGGTGATCCGGTTGCCGGCCAGGTCTTCCAGCAGGGGATGCCGGTTGAAAAGGCTATCGGGTATCCAGCTGCCATTGATCGTGGGCCAGGTAGGGGCGACGGTCGCCGCCTTGTGCCCGGCCATCAGGGCGCCATACAATAGCTGAAAGAAGAGTACGGCCAGAATGACGATCGTCCACTTGCGCAGGCGACTTACGCTCTGACTGCGAACAGCCGTCATCAGCCGGGTCTTTCCGGGAGCCGACAGCTGCAGCGCAAACCAGAAGGCATAGACGATCAGGCCGAGGGCAAAGACGAAATGAAGCGCGAGTTTCGTCGGCTTTACGTAGATGGCGTCGCCCGTGAGCCCGCTCGCGACCATTATCCACCCGATCGCGCCCTGCAGAGCTCCCAGCAGGAACAGGATGACCAGCGGCCGGACCATCCATTTCTTCATGGCGCCTTTCGCGAGCAGCCAGAAAAAGCCCACCAGGAATACGACCCCCACCAGGCGCGCCCAGAAGCGGTGGAACCATTCCCAGAAAAAGATGAATTTAAAGTCCGAGATCGTAAACCCGCTGTTCAGCAATTGATACTGCGGGGTCGCCCTGTATTTGGCAAATTCCTCGTTCCACTGCGTGTCGTTCAACGGCGGCACGGCGCCCGTGACAACATTCCATTCTGTGATCGAGAGACCGGAGCCTGTAAGCCGGGTGATGCCTCCGAGCACAACCTGTATGAGCAACATGATGACGCCGGCATAGACCCAGATAGCTACCGGGCGGGTGGATCGGGATCGGGAAGGATCTAACGAATCAAGCATAACGGCGCAAAGGTAAGCCCGAAACTTTTCCACTTTCCATTCTTTCCATCAAAAGAAAATCTATTTTTGGCTCATGGAAAATCCGCTGAGAAGCCACTATCAGGAGGAGCTAATTGAGGCTGGGTGCGATGAAGCAGGGAGAGGCTGCTTTGCCGGACCTGTTTTTGCCGCAGCTGTGATCCTTCCCGCGGGTTTCTTCCATCCCCTGCTGAATGACTCAAAGCAGGTCAGCGTAGACGACCGCAACGAGCTGCGGGTCTATATCGAAGCCAATGCCATCGCCTGGGCCGTCGCCCAGGTGGACCAGGACGAGATCGACCGCATCAACATTCTAAAGGCCTCCTTCAAGGCCATGCACCTGGCGCTGGACAAGCTGAGCACCCGTCCCCGTCTGCTGCTGATCGACGGCAACCGTTTCGCCAAATATAAGCGTCTTCCCCACCGCTGTATCGTCAAGGGCGACAGCATCTTTGCGTCCATTGCCGCGGCCAGCATCCTCGCCAAGACCTGGCGTGACGAGTACATGCAGGGCCTGCACCTGGAATTCCCCTACTACAGATGGGACAGCAATAAAGGTTATGGAACAAAAGAGCACCGCGACGCGATCGGAAAGTTCGGGCTCTGTAAATATCACCGGAAAAGTTTCAATATCAATCCCGAGGTGGAGGAAGACCAGTTAAGCCTGTTGGATTAGGTCGGCACACCGCTCCCTCGTGAACCGACCCCGCTGCAGACGCACGCACCGGTCTTACGCCGCCTCGACCTCCGGCCAGGGACCGAGTCCCTTCCGCAATACAACGGGTTCCTCCCCGGTACAGTCTACTATAGTAGAAGGCAGAATGCCCCCGATGCCCCCGTCCACAACAATATCCACCAGCTTCTCGAACTTGTCATGGATCATGTCCGGATCGGTGTATTCCTCGACCATGTCGCCAGGTAAAGAAGAACTTAGTATCGGGTGCGCCAGCTCGCGGACCAGGCTGCGGGCGATATTATTGTCCGGGACACGGAGTCCGATGGTATCTTTCTTGCTTTTCAGTATCCGGGGCACTTGCTTGCTGGCAGGGAGGATAAATGTGTAAGGCCCTGGTAAATAGTTCTTTAACATTCTATAGAGAGGGGTGGAGATGCTCTTGGTATAATTGCTCAGGTCGCTGAGGTCGTAGCAGACGAAGGACAGCTGGGCCTTGGCAGGATCGACCTGCTTTATCCGGCAGATGCGCTCCACCGCCTTATGCTGAAAGATATCACAACCAAGGCCATAGATCGTATCTGTAGGGTAGATGATGACTCCGCCGTCCAGCAGACATTCCACAATGGTTTTGATGTTTCTTGGCTGCGGGTTATCCGGATGGAGATGTAACAACATAATAACGAAAGGTATTAAAATTTTGCTGCAAAATAGTTGCCATCGATGGCTAACATTTCCTTAACATAGAATTAGTCTTAAATTTGCCGAAATCTTCTTTTAACGCATGCAATTACAAGCGGTGGACAGGGTAGACAGCATTAGCGCGGAAGACTTCAGGGATAATTATTATTCTCCCATGAAGCCCCTTGTCATCCGGGGGTTGTCCAAAGAGTGGCCAGCCTACCACAACTGGAATTGGGATTATTTCAAGTCGATAGTGGGGGAGGTAAAAGTGGGCGTTTATAACAACGTGAAGAGCGATGCCTATACCCCGATCAATACGGCCGACGATTACATGAAATTCGGGGACTATATCGAAATGGTCCGGAAAGGCCCCGCACAGTGGCGGATCTTCCTCTTTAATATATTCGACCACGCCCCCGAGCTCGTCAGGGACTTCGAGTGGCCCGAACACCTGCTGAAAGGATTTGTCAAACGCTATCCCATGCTTTTCGTCGGCGGAAAGGGGTCGGTAACCCATATGCATTTTGACATCGACCTTTCCCATATCATTCATACGCAATTCGTTGGGCGCAAGCGGGTGCTGCTTTTCCCTTTCGAGGAACAGCACAAGCTGTACCGCAAGCCCTGGGAGGTATTGAGCTTTGTCAACTTTGAGAAGTATTTCGACGCGAGCCAGAACAAGCTGGAGCTCGAAAAGTATCCCGCCCTCCGGCTCGCGAGGGGATACGAGGTGATCCTGGAACACGGCGATACCCTCTTTATGCCCGCTGGCTACTGGCATCATATGGAGTACCTGGATAGCGGCTTCGCGATGAGCCTCCGGGCGTTGCAGTCCTCTTTCACAGGAAAGCTAAAGGGCATCTGGTACCTGATGGGCATGCGGAACATCGACACTTTGATGAAGCGGACGGCGCCCGAATGGTGGTTCAACAGAAAAAAAGAAAAAACGTTCAAAGCCGCCGACAGAGAGCTCGAAACCCTTATTCAGTAAGGGTTCCAAGGCGCTTCTAACGTGGAAGGGATTCCCATTGCTGCGGTGGCCGATAAAAATTGGAAAAAAAATATTGCTTTTTAACAAAACTGTCTTTATTTTTACCGCGCTTACGCACTCTGAATACAATTCGTTTTGATTACGGACACGCCACCAAAAGCTCATCCGAATCCAATTTCCTCAAATATTCCGACCGTCCAATTTCCGTCCGAAGATTCCAATTCCATAGATATCCGCCGGGTTCAGTCCAACATATGAGGTGAAAAATTCTTCGTATTGTTTGCTTCCCTATCCCCTGTTCAGTAATAATTCCGTTGTTACCCTTTTTAAAGCGACACGACGACCCCTGGTCTGTCAAAATCGCATTCATCCGATCCTGTCCGAAGGAAAATTATTAAACACATCCTGCTCACAGGCCCGTTTTTCGAGAGGCCAATTGAGTACCCACTAACAGTGCCGGACAGCCGGCCTAATTGACCATTCATAGAAACTAGCGAATCAATCGCAATGAAAAATATTTTGAACTTTTTCTTTTTGTGGTTTCAGAGGTAAGCACAGGCCGGCGATGTCTATCGCTGGCTCTTTTGTTTGAAGTCCCGTCCACGCACCAATACGGGGAATATGAAAAATAACTTCACTGTGAAAAAACCAAAAAAAGAGGCAGCTCAATCCTGTCGAGCTGACCTCTTTTCTTTTTGTATCAATTGAGGACCGGGAGGTCCGTTAAGCTATAGTCCAGGTCTCATTTCCCCGCAACAGTCGATCCAGATCGCCCTTCCCTTTGCTGAGGATCACTTCTTCGACCTGAAGATTGAGCATATCTTCGTAGCAGGGTCTGTCCGTTTCATAGAATACACCAAACGGTCTTGGCAGATGGCCTTCGATACGGGGATCGTCAAACATCCGGACCAGTACCTGCGCTTTATAGAAATCTTTTTCGTCGTGTACCCAGAGGTCGTCTTCGCTGATGCCCTGGCCGAGCTCGACTACGGTAGGACGGAAGCCATCCAGCCTGATCCCTTTCTCGCGCTGTGCGCCAAAGACCAGCGGTTTCCCCTGCTCGAGCATGAGGGTCTCAACCGGCTTGGTGCCCTTTTCGGTAAATATCTCAAAAGCGCCGTCGTTGAAAATATTACAGTTCTGATAGATCTCAAGAAATGAGGATCCCCGGTGGGCCTGGCTGCGCAGCAGCAGCTGCTGGAGGTGTTTGGGGTCCCTGTCCATGCTGCGGGCTACAAAGCTGGCGTCCGCGCCCATGGCCAGCGCCAGGGGGTTGAAGGGATGGTCGACACTGCCGTAGGGAGTCGACTTCGTAACTTTCTGCTGTTCCGAGGTCGGCGAATACTGCCCTTTGGTCAGACCATATATCTGGTTATTGAACAGCAGGATATTTATGTCGAAGTTCCGGCGCAGCAGGTGGATGGTATGGTTACCGCCGATGGAGAGACTGTCCCCGTCGCCCGTCACTACCCATATGGAAAGCTCGGGACGCGTAGCCTTCAGTCCGGACGCTATCGCCGTAGCGCGGCCATGGATCGAGTGCATTCCGTAGGTGTTCATATAGTATGGAAACCGGCTGCTGCAGCCGATACCAGATATAATTACAATATTCTCCCTGGGTATTCCCAGCGTAGGCATTATCTTCTGCACCTGCGCAAGGATAGAATAATCCCCGCATCCCGGACACCAGCGGACCTCCTGGTCAGTAGCAAAATCCTTCGCGGTCAAGGTCTGGGTCGTGACTGTTGTAGTTTCACTCATGATAAAGACATCCATTCATAGAGGATGTACTGTAAAATTAGCAATTTGAACCGTAATATGGTTTTGTATTGGGGAAATCCCACCTCAGCAATCGTTAAAAGCCCTTATCCCGACTGCCAAAGCCCTGATTCTGACCCTCTAAGGGCAATGGCATGCCTTTGGCCATACTATCAGGAGCAACGGTCGGGCAACCGGATGCTTCTAACACATCAAATTTACAACTATGCAAAAGACATTAATAATCATAGCAATAATAGCCTCATTTGCGGCTACCGGCTGCGCAGTCGACGGCTATGTGGAGAGCCAGCCGGCGGACGTTTATTATACACGTCCCGTGGCGCCGGGCACCGATTATGTATGGGTCGACGGTGATTGGGTGTGGGTCGGCGGAAGATATACCTGGCACAATGGCTACTGGGCCCGTCCCCGCGGAGGCCGTTCCTGGGAACGTGGTCACTGGGATCATACAGACAGGGGATATCACTGGAATCGCGGCCACTGGAGATAGGTCCCGCCGCGAGTACAATAAATGCGGATATGAACTGACATCAGGAATACTCTATATATACCGGAGCCCTGGCAAACCGAAAGCCGAGGGCTCCATTTTTTGGGGGAAGTCCTAAATGACCTGTTTGCCGAAGGGCATCAGGGATAGTTCCATTAGTTTGAGGTGCTGGCGGGCGAACGGTATGCCGATGATCGTGATGAACAGCAGCGCAGCAAAGAAGAGGTGAACGACGGCTGTATACAGCCCACCGCATAAAAGCCAGATAATATTGAACAGGATGGAAAAGCAGCCCGTGCTGCTGTTGGTAGAAATGACCTGCCGGCCGAAAGGCCAGAGCACCAGGCCCGCTATCTTAAAACACTGGATACCGAAGGGAATACCGACGATCGTCAGACACAACAAAAACCCTCCGACGATATATCCGAGCGCGGCAGCCAAACCGCCAAAGAGCAGCCAAATAAGATTTCCTATGAAATTCATACTTCAAGATACTGCAACCGAAAATAAATTGACGAACCACTCATAAAGTAATGCCCTACTGCGTTACATTTACACAGTTAACAGTTAGCCCCTTAAAAGCCCCTTAAAAAAAATCCTGTATCAATGGCTACCGACCTGACCACGACCATATCCCTGCATCGCTTTGTAGACGAGCTGATGACGGGCCTTCTCCCTCGAGCAGTAAGTCGCAAAACATTAATTATCAATCAAATAGATAGAGATATCGAAGTCGGCTCCGACGAAAATCTGCTGGCTTTCGTCCTGTGGAACCTCCTCGACAAGGCTGTGGACTGCACTCAGAACGAATGCATCCATGTGGAGTCGGTGAGACTCGACGACAGCATTATGATCCGGGTGCGGAATGCGGGGATCTACTTCTACCGCAGCTGCGCCAACTGTTTTAGGCAGGTACAGCATGCGGCCGAGAAGATCGGGGCCACTATCAGCATTGACTATGATAGCGTGGAGACCTGTACGACCGTTGCATTGACCCTCCGCTGCGCGGCATAGGAAGGACTGGCGCTTTCCCCGAAAATAAAAAAAAGGACCCCTCATCTCAATGATGCGAGGTCCTCATATCCTAAGGAATTACTTAGTAACGGCTGTTGCTGTAGTTGTTGTTCCCCCGGCGCTGGAAAGAACCACCACCTTTGTTGCTGCTGCCACCACGGTCTTCGCGGGGCTTGGCTACGGATACGCCGATCGTCCTGCCGTCAACGGATGCGCCGTCCAGCTCCTGGATAGCTTTCTTCGCTGCTTCGTCATCGGGCATTTCCACGAAAGCAAATCCGCGGGACTTGCCGGTGAATTTGTCCATAATAACTTTAGCAGAAGAAACCTCACCGTATTCTGCAAAATAATCCTGTAAGTCTTCGTCCGTAACGTTAAAACTTAAATTCGAAATGTAAATGTTCATACTAACTAACTAATAACTGGTTAAAAAAAATAAAGAGCAATAATCTGAGTAAAAAAGCAGAGAGTAAAGACGACTAACAATTACCGGAGAATTAATAGCGGAAACGATCATTCAATTACTGGTGCTGTTATCAGCTCAAATTTACTGCGCAAAGATAGATGATATTAATCAAAAAACCATGGCTAAAATGGTCAAACTCGTCAGCATCTCAATTATTAATTTGTTAAGGCCCGCGGCGACCTCCTGTAAGTAAGGCCATAGACTGTAAATGCCGCTGCGGTCAGGACCATCCCCGCCACGCAGACCCCGGTCCACCGGGCCGCGTCCCAGGCCACCATTCCCAGCGCCGAGCCCAGCGAAGTGCCCGTAAAGCTAACGGTCATGTATATCGTATTAAGACGGTTGCGCGCGCCCGGATTGAGCGCATAAACGCGGCTCTGGTTGGAAACATGGATACACTGCATCGCCAGATCAAGAAGGACGATACCGGCGATCATACCCGTCACGTAGTCAGCCCAGATATACAACAGGACAAAGGAAAAGAACAACAGCCCCAGTCCGTACCCGATAGTTATACGCGGATTCCGTCGGTCAGCCGAGCCCCCTACCAGCGGCGCCGCCAACGCACCCGCCGCTGCCGCCAGTCCAAAAAGGCCAATGATGTTGCTGCGGAAATTGAACGGTGTTCCGGACAGATGAAAGGTCAGGGTGGTCCAGAACATCCCAAAGGTCGCGAAACCCAGCGCGTTGATCACTGCCGCTTCCCGCAGGACGGGCTGCTCTTTTATCAGGATCAGCAGGGTCCGCATGAGGGACGCGTAGGAACCGCTGAAATTTGGCTTGCTTACCGGGAACGTATATCGCATGATCAGCAGCAGACACAGGCTGATACCCGCGGCCACCCAGAACATCCCGCGCCAGCCCAGCCAGGCCCCGACAAATCCGCTGAGCGTTCGTGACAGCAGGATGCCGACCAGCAGCCCGCTCATAATGGAGCCGATCACCTTCCCCGTCCGGCTGGGAGCCGCCAGGTGTGCCGCCATGGGCAGGATCAGCTGAGGTATGACAGAGGTCGCGCCGATCAGCACGCAGGCGACCTCCATACAGAGGAGATTGGGCGACACCGCCGCCAGGATCAGCGCCGCTACCGCGAAACCGGCCATCCAGACGATCTGTCCCCGCCGCTCGAGCTTGTCGCCGAGCGGAACAAAGAACAACAATCCCAGCGCATAGCCGGCCTGCGTGAGAAAGGTTATCCTGCCCCCCTCGCTCTCCGGTATATTAAAGCTTCTGCTTATCAGTACCAGCAGCGGTTGACAATAATAGATATTGGCTACGATCAAACCCGTGCAGATGGCCATCAGGAGAATATGCCCCCTCGTCAGAAAATCCTCTTCGATCTTTTTCATATCTCCGCGAAGTTACGGGGATTCCCGCTCTCCATCCGCCGACCCGGCGGGAGGACACCGCCGTGTTCACCGAACCTCTCCGTGTGCACCGAACCTCCTTGTGTTCACCGAACCCCCCATGTTCACCGAACCTCCTCGTATTCACCGAACCTCCTTGTGTTCACCGAACCTCCTCGTATTCACCGAACCTCCTTTGTTTAGTCCAATTGTCAAAATATTGTCAAATATTCTGCAAAATTCTAAATGGCATTCCCTATATTGGGGGACCAAAATTCCGAATATGTTGCATCGCAAAAAATTCATCATTTCCCTTTCTCTTTTCGCCCTTGTGCTGACCGGACTGGCCGCCTTCCGCCCCCAGGACGAAAAGCCCAAACACAACTTCAAGGTTCTGCCCAAGGATATCAGCCACGACGATCTGAAAAAAGTGATGGACGGCTGGTGCCAGGCGCTTGGTGTCAAATGCGGTTTCTGTCATGCCCCGTCTGCGGACAGCACGAGCCATCGCCTGGATTTTGCCAGCGACTCCAAGCCGGAGAAGAATATTGCCCGTAGCATGTACAAGATGACCGGCAAGATCAACAAGAAATATTTCAGCTTCAATAAAGACGAAAAAGGCGAGGTCATCCCGGCGATCAGCTGCATCACCTGCCACCGCGGAAACCCGCATCCCGGCGAAGTAAAATAAGAGATCAACAACTAATAATTTGCAGCGCCCCCCTGAAAGGGGGGCTTTGTTTTTTAAGCGCGGAGCGGACTATTAAATTATTGTATCTTTTACCGTTTGTGTCTCTCCAACAGTGGCTTGTCAGGCCCCGGACGCGTTTGGGAATCATAAATTGCCTAAATTTAGGCCCTCATAATTCAATCATGGCAAACAATTCTTTTAAATTCGGCATGATCGGCCTCGGCGTTATGGGGCGTAACCTACTGCTAAATATGGCGGACCATGGTTTCCCCGTTGTCGGCTTTGACCTGGATGCACAGAAGACAGCTACACTCGAATCCTCGGCAACACCCAACACCACGGTAAAAGGGGTGAACACGCTCGCGGAGATGGTACAGCTGCTTGAAAAACCTCGCAAGATGATGATGCTCGTACCCGCCGGCAAGCCGGTAGACGACGTTATCAACAGCCTCTTACCTCTGCTCGAAAAAGGAGATATCGTCATCGACGGCGGTAACTCACACTATACTGATACACTGCGCCGCGTCAGGTTCATGGAAGAAAAAGGTTTTCACTTCATGGGAGTCGGCATCTCCGGCGGCGAACAGGGCGCCCGTACAGGCCCCAGCATCATGCCCGGCGGCGATCCGGAAGCGTATAAAGACGTCCAGCCCCTGCTGGAAGCCGTAGCCGCAAAAGTGAACGGCGTCCCCTGCGTCGCCCACCTCGGCAAGGGCGCGGCCGGTCACTATGTAAAAATGGTGCACAATGGCATCGAATACGCCATCATGCAGCTGATCAGCGAAACCTATGACCTGCTGCACCGCGGACTGGGCCTGGACAATGACGAGCTGCACAAGATCTATAAGAGCTGGAACGACGGCGAGCTTCAGTCGTTCCTCGTCGAGATCACCCGCGATATCTTCCTCAAGAAGGACGACAAGACGGGCAACCGCCTTGTGGACATGATCCTCGACAAGGCCGGTGCCAAGGGCACCGGGAAATGGACCTCTCAGGACGCTATGGACCTGGGCATTCCCATCCCCGTGATCGATATGGCCGTCTGCATGCGCGAGCTCTCCGCCTACAAGGACGAAAGGACCCAGGCCGCTACCATCTACAAAACGCCTTCCACGGACATTCCCGTCCCCAGAGAGGTCTTTATCCAGCAGGTGCAGGATGCCCTTTTCTTCGCGACCATCATCAGCTATGCCCAGGGCCTGGCGATGCTGCACGTTGCGTCGAAAGACCTGGAGATGGATATCCCCATGCAGGAAGTGGTCAAGGTATGGCGTGGAGGGTGTATCATCCGATCTTCCCTGCTCGAGGTGTTCTTCAAGGCCTACGAAAAGAATCCCCAGCTTTCCAACCTGCTGCTGGAGCCCGAGATCGCCCATCTGCTGCAGGGTAAGAAACAAAATATGCGGAACGTTGTTATCCACGCCATCCACATGGGTTACCCGGTGGCAGGCCTGATGGCGGCGCTCAGCTATTTCGACGCCTATCGCAGCGAACGTATGCCGACCAATCTCATCCAGGCGCAGCGCGACTATTTCGGCGCGCATACCTACCAGCGCATCGATGAGCCCGGAACTTTTCACACGCAGTGGTGAAAAGAGGCCGAAGGCCCATCATTGGCCCTGCCAGATGCCGAACGCATCGGTGCAGCTCAGCCAGATGCCGGAAGTCAGCGAGCCGCTCACCGAGCCAAAAAAAGGATTTAATGACACAATAGATAGTATATGCAAAACCACAAACGGCCACCAGCATCCCTGATCTTTATTTTCGGGGGCAGTGGCGACTTAAACTTCAGAAAGCTTTCACCCGCCTTATATAACCTGTTCATCGACGAGTGGATGCCGGAGAAATTCGGTATCGTAGGCATCGGACGGACTCCCTATAGCGACGAAGAGTACCGCAAACGCCTTTGGGACGGTATCAATCAGTTCAGCCGCCGGAAAGGCGAGGAGCCCAACGGCCACTGGGCCGATTTTTCCCAGCACGTCACCTATCTCCAGATGGACGCGGAGAAAGACGCCAGCTACGACAAGATCATGGACGTCATCAAGGCGAAAGAAGCCGAGATCGGCCAACATCCCAACGTCATTTTCTATCTTTCAGTGGCTCCACAGCTGATGCCCGATATCGCCAAAAAATTAGGCGCCCTCCAGACCTGCTCGGAAACGGCCACGACGCGCATCGTGATCGAGAAGCCCTTCGGGCACGACCTCAAGAGCGCACACGAGCTGAACCAGCTGCTGACCAGCATGTTCAAGGAAGAACAGATCTACCGCATCGACCACTACCTCGGTAAGGAGTCGGTACAGAATATTCTGTCCCTCCGTTTTGCCAACGCCCTGTTCGAGCCCATCTGGAACCGGAACTATATCGAGTCCGTCCAGATCACCGCAGCGGAAACTGTAGGCGTAGAGGGTCGTGGCGGCTACTACGAAAGCTCAGGCGCGTTGCGTGACATGGTCCAGAACCATATCCTCCAGCTGATGTGCATGGTGGCGATGGAAGCCCCCGTTTCGTTCGAGGCCAACGAGATCCGTAACAAGAAGGTAGACGTCCTCAACGCCATCCGCCGGATCAGCAAGGAAGACGTCAATCAGTACGCCGTCCGCGGACAGTATTCCGAAGGCTGGATGAAAGGCCAGAAAGTTCCGGGCTACAAACAGGAGAAGAGCGTCAACCCCTCCTCCCCGGTCGAGACCTTCGCCGCCGTCAAATTCTACATCGACAACTGGCGCTGGCAGGGCGTGCCGTTCTACGTTCGCACAGGCAAGCGCATGAATCAGAAGACGACCAATATCACCATCCAGTTCAAGACCGTCCCCAGCTACGCCTTCCCTCCGGAAGCAGCGGAGACCTGGCGCGCCAACCGGCTTACGATCAGCATTCAGCCGGAAATGGAGGTCAGGCTGCGATTCCAGGCGAAAAGGCCGGGCCAGTCGATGAACCTGGATCCCGTGGATATGGTCTTCAACTCCGATAGCAAGCACGAGCCGGAAGCCTACGAGACTTTGCTGCTCGACGTCATGGAAGGCAACCCGACGCTGTTCATGCGCGCCGACCAGGTGGAAGCCGCGTGGAAGATCGTCATGCCGATCCTGGAGACCTGGGAAAGCCGCCCTCCGGTCGACTTCCCCAACTATACCCCCGACGCATGGGGCCCCGAAGACGCAGAAGCCCTGATCGCCAGGGACGGCCATAACTGGATCACCGTCACCCCGGCTCAGTAAAATAAATAATACAGAGCGGGCCCCCGGGGCCCGCTCTTTTAATGTGATCATATGGAACTACACGTATACAAGAACGCGGTCGAGCTCAGTCAGGCAGCTGCGCAATGGATTACCGACCTGATCGTCGCTACGCTGAAGAAAAAGGACCGCTTCACTATCGCGCTGTCAGGTGGCAGCACTCCCAAGGCCCTGCACAAGCTGCTGGCCGCGCCTCCTTACAAGGATCAGATCGACTGGTCGAAGATGCATATCTTCTGGGGAGACGAACGCGCCGTGCCTTTCGAGGACGACCGCAACAATGCGAAGATGGCATACGAGACCCTTCTCAATTTTGTTACCATCCCCACTTCCCAGATACACGTCATGCGTACGGACATCAGCCCTGATGAGTCTGCGGTCGAGTACGAAAAGATACTCCACCAGTATTTCGACGCCACGCCCGGCGCTTCCTCGCTGCCCAACAGCTTTGACCTGGTATTGCTGGGAATGGGTGACGATGGTCATACGCTCTCCCTCTTCCCCGGGATGCCGATCGTCCACGAAGAACAGGCCTGGGCCAAGGCCTTCTGGCTGCCAGCACAGGATATGTACCGCATTACGCTGACCAAGACCATCGTCAACAAAGCTGCGCATATCGTGTTCCTGACGACAGGCCCAGGAAAGGCGCACGCCCTGAAGGAGGTCCTGAAAGGCGCCTACAACCCGGACCTCTACCCCTCGCAGGAGATAAAGCCAGCGAGCGGTGATCTGCACTGGTTTGTGGATGAGGCGGCTGCGGCGCAGCTGAAATAGAGGTCCGGGGGGCCCTCCGACCGTGGTAACGGGTTAGAAAAATCTTCGGACCAGCTCGTCGGTGAGCTTCCGGTCGCCCTTCGTCCAGAAATCATTGGGCGGGGGGAACTCATTGATATTATACCCGCCCTGCGCCTCGAAGTCGAATAGGGCGTGGGCGTATCCGTCGATGATGAGGGCGCATTTCATCCAGTCGCGCGACCAGACGATCAGCAGGGGACGTGCGGTGGGAGCGATGTCCGCCGGATCGGCCGCTTCGGGAACTTCGGGAAGCTCGCTTTGATGGATATGCAGCGCGTCCAGTATCCGCAGTCCCGGACCGTCCCCGTCCCTCTCCACCGCATAAAAATAGGCCGATTCACCATCGTCCTCGAAGACGACCCCGTTGTGGTTCTCCGGCGCGAAGCTTTCTATAAAAAGGTCTTCACCCGGGACCCACTGCTTCTCCTGCATCAAATATCCGTTCATGGTTTGCCTGCTGTTTGTTTGAGCCAGTCTACGATGCCCAGGTATATCTTCTGGGCTACCGCTTTCTGAAATTTTGGATTGAGTATCTTCTTCTCTTCTTCGGGATTGCTGAGGAAGGCCACCTCGACCAGCACATTCGGGTAGTCGGTGGGGCCGCTGAGCGAAAAATTGAAATTGCCCACGTTGCCGAACTCTTTCAGGCCCAGGGTCAGCATCCTGTCCAGAACAGCCACGCTCAACGGCCGGAAACCGATATAGCGGTAGTAGGTGCTCGTGCCCCTCACCGTATCCTGGCTCGCGGAATTCAGGTGAATGCTAACCAGCAGGTGCGGGTCGTATTGCTTCAGCATCTCTATCCGCTCGGGCATGCTCAAAGAGGTATCCTTCGTGCGGGTCATGAAGATGTGCTGAACGCCGGCGAGCTTCAAGGTCTTACGCAGCTGTTCGGCGATCAGCAGGGTATAGTTCTTCTCCAGTATTTTGGTGTTGACGCCACTTGCCCCGGAATTGTCCCCGCCGTGGCCGGCGTCGATGGCGATCCTGAGCTTGCGGATATCCAGCGCGGCGGGCTGTCGCCTGATCCGGATGACCAGGTGTCTGCCGCTGCTGTCATAGGAAAGCGCATAGCCCCAGTGCTGTGCGTGTTTAAGTTGTATGTAGACGCGCAGGACGTCGTCCTCCACCTGCTCGTACCAGGTATTTTTGATCTCTTTTGCCGAACGCAGCTGGGTGATCCAGTTGGTATTGCTGGTTACGCCGAAGATGTCGACCGCGACCCGGGAGGGGTCGAGCAGCTGCGTGCCTCTGTAAGGAAGCCGGTCGTCGAGGTTCAGGACGACAAAGTCGGAAGCGGTATCTCCGAACACCTTGATATTGCCGCTGAGATGGGGGTTGTGCGCCGGCAGCCGGGCCGAGGCCTTGCCCTGCCGTACGACGCTGGTCCTGGCGATATAGGCATAGTGCTGGCTGGAGAGCCGCACTTTGTAGTCCGTGCCAAAACTATCGACGATCCGCACCAGCACATTCGAGTCCAGGAAGCTCATTTTCGCTCCGCCAAGCCGGTCGTCACCGATACCATATTCTAAAAACGGAAGCTGCCCCGTCGTCCGGGCGAGCCATACGCTGTCCTGCGAGTAGACGGTACGGAAGGCTGCCAGCAGCAGGACACAGAGAAGAACTTTTCGCATGATCAAATATATGCCGAAGATCCGCTTCTCCAAAAAGGAAAAGCCACGCCCGGAAACTCCGGTGTGGCCTTTCTTTCCTCATGTGTAACCCAGGATATCCTACAGTGGATATCTGTTATCGTTGATCAGCTTGTCGGCGATCCTTCTTTTCGCCTCCTTGCTGTTGAACGGCTCGACCTTTGTGAATCGCTTGAGGCCCAGCAGCATCATTCGCTGCTCGTCCCCATCGGCAAAAGCGTTGATCGCATCCTTTCCTGCTTTGTTGATGCTGTCCGCCGCGTCGTACAGGTAAGTACGCATGACGTCCAGCTCGAAGGCCGCCCCCGCCTCACCCCGCTGGTCGGCAAGCTTCCAGGCCCTCAGCAGGGCGCTCTCGGCGACAAAGGTCTGGATGGCCATGTCCGCAATATTCATCAGGATCTCCTGTTCCTGCTCCAGCTTCATCATCAATTTTTGCGCTGCGGCGCCGGCGGTTAGCAAAATAGCTTTTTTAAAGTTCTGTACGATCTTTTTTTCTTTCGAAAACGGCGTTTCTTCGCCGCTGCCGAAATCGGGAATGCTCATCAGCTCTTTGCTGACGGCCATTGCCGCCCCCATAATGTCCAGCCGGCCCTTCATAGCCCGTTTGAGCACCATGTCGACCGTGAGAAGACGATTGATCTCGTTGGTGCCCTCATAGATCCGGTTGATCCGGCTGTCGCGGTAGGCCTTTGAAATAATATACTCGTCGCTGAATCCATTCCCGCCATGGATCTGGACACCCTCATCGACGACAAGATCGAGCATCTCGCTGCCAAACACCTTAAGTATGGCGCATTCGATCGCGTATTCTTCCGCAGCCCCCAGCACGGCCTCATTGAACGGCTTGCCTTCGGCCGCCAGGCCAACTTCCTTGTCGTCGATCCATTTGGTCGTCCGGTACAGGGCGGTCTCGGCCGTCCATATCTCGATCGCCATTTGGGCGATCTTATTTTTGATGGCGCCAAAGGCAGCGATCGGGGTCTTGAACTGCTCGCGCGTCTTTGCATACTGGATGGACGTGGTCGCCGCCCTTTTGGCCCCGCCGACGGCCGCAGCACAGAGCTTTAGCCGGCCGATGTTCAGTATATTAAAGGCGATGATATGTCCCTTCCCGACCTCGCCCAGCAGATTCTCCGCGGGCACCTTGCAGTCCTGGAAATACAGCTGCACCGTTGACGACCCTTTGATCCCCATTTTGTGCTCCTCCGGCCCCTGCGTAAAGCCTTCGAAGCCGCGCTCGACGATAAAGGCGGAGAACTTATCCCCGTCGATCTTTGCAAACACCGTATAGACGTCCGCAAAGCCGCCATTGGTGATCCAGCACTTCTGTCCGTTGAGCAGATAGTATTTACCATCGGCCGAAAGCTTCGCCGTCGTCTTCGCACCGAGCGCATCGCTCCCGCTGTTGGGCTCAGTCAATCCATACGAGCCCTTCCACTCCCCGCTGGCCAGCTTGGGGATATATTTCTTCTTCTGTTCGGGCGTCCCGAAATAGAGAATCGGCAGGGTCCCGATGCCCGTGTGCGCCGAGACACCGACGGAAAACGAAAAACCGCCACCCAGTCCCTCATTCACCAGGGTCGCGGTAATAAAATCTTTCCCGAGCCCACCATATTCTTCCGGAACAGCGGCGCCCAGCAGCCCCTGGTCACCCGCCTTCTGTATCAGCGAGGGCATCAGACCCGGCTCGAGCTTGTCGATCCGGTCGATAATCGGCAATACCTCGCTGTCCAGAAATGAATTACACATGTCCTTCACCATCTGCTGCTCTTCATTGAAGTCTTCCGGGATAAAGGTCTCGAAGGGAGAGCTTTCCTTTATCAGCCATTCGGCCCCCTTGAGAGCCTGCTTTTTTTCGGTAGATGCGCTCATAGAAAATAGTTTTTATCTGAGGTTATCGTATACAAGTTGCAAAACTTCCTTGCAGATCTCGATCCGGTCGGCTGGCACTCCCTCCAGCGCCTCGTTGAGCGTGGCTTCCGCCAGCTGCATCGTCTCTTCCTGCATCCGCTGCGCCTGGCGGGTCAGAAAGATGAGGTTGATCCTCCGGTCATCGTCCGACGGCACGCGTTTTACCAGCTGCAGCTTCTCCAGGTTGTCTACCAGCCGTGTAATGCTGGGCTTGTCCCTGAACGTGGCATTACACAGCTCCTGCTGACTCTTGCCGTCCTCCTTCCACAAATGATATAACACACTCCACTGCTCTATGGTTATTTTCAACCCGGCCATATTGAACTTCTTCTGCAGATTCCGCGCGATCGCCGTCGACGCCTTACCGGTGATAAAACTATAAAGCTCCCCTTTCTTAAATTGGTTGTTTGGCATACAGTTAGTTAAACAACTAAATAAAGTTAAGGATTTGCCGGGATAATTACAAGATTTGATCTAAAATAAATCGCGGCTACGTAGATTAGCCCGGGAAACGCGGCATATGCACCATAGCTATTATCCGTTGAATAATTCGACAATTCACTACTCCGTAGGAGGCAGCGGCAGTCGGCTGCTCATCTGTCTGCACGGCTATGGCGAATCGGCGGCGTCTTTTGCCTTTCTCGAGACGGCACTCGGCAAAGATTTTACCCTGCTGGCGATCGACTTCCCTTTCCATGGGGAGACGGACTGGAAGGACGGTTTGTATTTTGAACCCCGGGACCTGGTGGAAATGTTGCTGACTATTGTGCCCGGCCTCCCCGGGAGCGCGGAAGCGGCCGTGACTCCGTGGACCCTGCTTGGCTACAGCATGGGCGGCCGTATCGCCCTCCACCTCCTGCAGCTGATACCCGATAAGATCGGCCTGCTCGTCCTCCTCGCGCCGGACGGCCTCGTCATGAACCCCTGGTACTGGCTGGCCACACAAACAAAGTCCGGGAACAAGCTCTTTAAATTCACGATGGCACATCCCCACTGGCTGTTCACCTTTCTTCGCGCGGCCAACAGGTTCAAATGGGTCAACCCCGGTATTTATAAATTCACCCACCGCTATATCGACGACGAAAAGGTCCGTCATGAGCTCTATACCCGATGGACAACCATGCGAGGGTTCCGGCCTGACCTCAAAAATATCCGCACCCTCATCCGCAACCGCAATATCCCCGTCTATCTCTTCTATGGCCGCTATGACCGTATCATACGAGTAAAAAATGGAGAACGCTTCAGAAATGGCATCGAAGCTCAATGCCATCTCCGGCTTCTCCCCACGGGTCACCAGCTGCTACAGCCGGATAACCTGGATATGATCGTCACTGCTCTTATTTCATAATGATGACCTGCTGAACGGTGATATGCCCGTCGGCGGTAGTGATCTTCAACAGATAGACACCGCTGCTGAGACGGGGGTTCAGCGCTGCAGTTCCGCCTGCCACCGGTGCAGTCTCCTGCAGCAGCAGCTTGCCTCCGGCGTCATACCACTCCGTCTTCACGCTGTTCTGGCTAACGGCCAGACCGCTTACGAATACCTGACCCCTCGTCGGATTGGGGTAGACGGAAAGAGGACCAGCTGCGTTAAAGTTGACGGTGCGTATCGACGAATATGCTTCCTTCCCGTCCTTGTCGGTCTGCTTCAGCCGGTAATAGCTGAGCCCGTTGTAGGGTTTCGGGTCAACCGCCGTATAGTCCAGCTGCACATTGCTGTTGCCATCAAACGCTTTCGTAGCCTGCCTGACCACCTGGTCGAAGGTTACCCCATCCTTGCTACGCTCCACTGTAAACCAGGCGTTGTTGAGCTCGGAGCTCGTAGCCCACGAGAGGTCGACGCGGCCATTGTCCGGAACGGCGTTGAAGTAGAGAAGGCCGACGGGCAGGGCATTCATGCCGCCCGACTTGTTCCCCAGCGCAAAGGTCGAGAAGGAGTTAAAGCTGGACGGACCCGTCGACGAGGTAATGCTCCCGGTCAAAAAAGTCCCGGCGCTGTATGCGGGCCCGCCGGAGCCACCGATGTCTATCCAGCTGGTCGTCGCATTATAGGTGTTCTTCACGACGGTAAGCGCACCGCCGTCGGACACCCAGTCATTGTATCCAAAATATACCTGGATGGTCTGGTTGCCGGAGAGTCCCGCAGTCGGCTGCGTGGTGCCCGAGGCGTCGGTCCTTCCGATGATATAGTAGTGTACGTCCGAAACGCGGTCTACGGATGGCGGCAGCGCATAGTTCAGATTCCTCGCGCTGGCATTGAACAGCTGGGCCGTGTAGTAGTATACAGTACCCGATGTATGACGGACCGTAAGGACGACGGGCCGGCAGTCCGGCGCAGTGCCGATCGGGAAGTTCATGATGCTCGTTCCGCTGGTCGCTTTCTGATAACGCAGGGGGCCGTTGACGTAGCTCGTCGAAAGCGCGTCGCCGGAGGCGGTCACTGAGCCGTCAAGCAGGGTCAGGATGCGGGTAAGTGTCGTATTCAGGAGGCCCGAGCTCAGCACCAGGCTCTTGGAAACGTTGATAGAGGTCGTGTTCAGGGTAACTCCTCCGCCCGTATTGGCAACGACCAGCCTGGTAAAGACCGGCGTGGGCGTGCTGCCTGTAGCATTCATGTACTGGATCCCTGACCCGGTCATAGTCGCCGTACCGCTGCCCGAACCGAAAGTTATCGCCGAAGCGGCAGGGCTCGTGACGCTGATGCTGCCGGCGTAATTGCTGTTGAAATTGTAATTAGGATATACGACCCCGGTGTTGGATTGCACAAAGCTGACATTGTTGTTATAGACGTCTCCCGCGCTGGCGGTCATCAGCAAGTAGCCCGTCCCCGTATTGGTAAAGGTAGCTGCGCCGTTGAATACATTATTTCCGTAGCTCTGGTCACTCGTGCTGCCCGTCTTTGTGCAGTTGACGGTTCCATTGAAAGTGCTGTTCTGGAAGAACAGGCCAGGACTCGAGGAGGTCAGCGGTGCATCGAAGGAGGCGTAGTTGCCGTACTGGATATAGCTGGTCCCCGTGGTAGTGATATTCTGCGCCGCGCCCGAGCCAGACTGGGTAAAGCTGCGGAAGATCAAACCGCCGGTAGTGAAGCCCGCCGATCCGACACTGACGGTCTTTCCGTTGGAAAGGACGGACGTCCCGGTCCCATTGCCAAAGTATACTCCACCGCCATTGACGTTGCTGACAATGATATTACCATTGTACTGGGTGTTGAGCCCGTAGGTGTTGGGATATATCCACAGGTTGCCCGCCCCTGGCTGGTTATTAAAGGTTACGTCACCATTAAATATATTCCCCGTGCTGTTGTAGGCGATATACATGTGCTGGCTCGGGCTCTGGTTATTAAAGATCGTAGTTGACTGATAGGTATCCGGATTGCCGTTGCCCATCAGGAAATAGCCGGCACCCGTGTTGGTTACGGTGAACGGGCCATTGAAAATATTATTCCCGGGCGACGGGTCACTGGTCGGGCCATTCTTCAGGGAAGTCACCGATCCGTTGAAGGTGCTGGAATTGAAGTAAAGTGTAGGGCTCACCGTGGTCAGGTTGCCGCTAAAGTTTGCAGTAGGACCAAAATACAGGACCGCCGTCCCCGTCAGGGTCAGTGACTGTGGTGTAACCCCCGCCTGGGTGAACTGTCTCAGGGAAAGGGTTCCTGCAGAGAAGCCGGCTGCACCGACCGAAATGGTATTCCCCGCCGACAGTGTGGCCGATGCCGAAGTCGATGAATTACAGAACTGGATGCCCTGCCCGCTGGTCGAAGTGACGACGATATTGCTGTTAAAAACAGTTGCGGCAGAATAGGAGCTGACGTAGATCAGCGAATTGGCGGAAGGTGCGTTATTGAACGTGGTAACCCCGCTGAAAACGTTATTCGAACTGTTGTAAGCCACATAAATATTACTCGTTCCCAGGTTATTGAAGGTCGCCGTAGACATGAACTGGTCCCTGTTGCCGTTGCCCAGCAACAGAAAGCCCGTGCCCTGGTCGGTCAGGACGGCAGGGCCGTTGAATACATTGTTGCCCGAGCTGTAGTCGTTGGTCGCGCCTGTTTTCGTAGAATTGACGGATCCGTTGAACGTACATCCATTAAAATACAGGGACCCGCTGGTCGAGGTAAGGTCTCCCCCGATGGTCGAGGTCGGCCCAAAGGTCAGTGCGCTTGTACCCGTCAGAGGAAGATTGACGGCGGCATTCCCCAGCTGGGTAAACCGCATGATCTGCAGATAGCCGGCGCTGAAACCCGCCGCGCCGATCGAGATGGTCTTCCCGGCCGCCAAGGTCAGGTCAGTATTGGAGCTCCAGCCAAAAGCAATGCCGACGGAAGAGCCCACCTGCGTCAGAATGATATTCCCGTTGAACTGGTTACCCGTTGGTGTATTCCCAAAGATAACCCGCTCGGTAGAGTTATTATTAACATACAGATCCCCGTTATAAATGTCCGGTGCGCCATTGGCAAAACCAAAATAGCCGGCGCCCTGCTGATTGATCGTGGTCGTCGAATTAAAAGTATTTCCTCCGAATGACCATTCCCCTGTCGCACCCGTTTTTGTCAGGGACGTCACGCCGGAAAATGTTGTCGTATTGAGCAGGATGCGAGGAGAGACCGCTGTAAAATCCCCGCCAAACGTGGAAGACGGGCCTGTCTGCAACAGGGTGACAGAGCCTGTCAGGTTGAGGCTTGTAGGCGCATTGCCCAGCTGCGTGAACTGCCGCAGGGACAGCACGCCGGAAGAGAACCCTGCCGCCCCGGTCTGTATGGAAAAGCCTGCGTTCTGCACGGCTGTAGACGCGCTGTTCTGGCAGAAATATACACCTGCTGCGGAGCCGGTGCTGGTTACGCTGATATTACCGTTGAAGGTGTTCCCCGCGGAGTTCCATCCTACGCCGATATACGCAGTCCCGCTGCTGTTGTAGCTGACATCGCTGTTCCAGGTATCGGGAGTTCCGTTGCCGAGAAGCAGGCTGCCTGATCCGCTGTTATTGATGGTTGTGGTGCGCTGGAAAATATTGCCACCGTTGCTGTAATCGTTGCCGGAACCCGTTTTTGTCGCATTGACCAGGCCATTGAAAGTACATCCGTGGAAAAAGAGATTGCTGCTGGCGGCGGTGACGTCGCCGCCGATAGCCGCTGCCGGACCGAATACCAGCGTGGTCGTTCCCGTCAATGACAGGTTGACGGGCGCATTCCCCAGCTGCGTAAACCGCATAAGCTCCAGATAACCCACGCTGAAGCCCGCGGCGCCGATGGAAATGGTCTTGCCTGCTGCCTGGGTTATATCACAGGTGGAGGACCAGCCGAAAGCGGTCCCCACGGAAGAACCTGTCTGCGTCAGAATGATATTCCCGTTGAACTGATTCCCGGATGAGATATTCCCAAAAATGACGCGCTCGGTAGAGTTATTATTTACATATACGTCTCCGTTATAAACATCGGGTGCGTTGCTCGCAAAACCAAAATAGCCGCCGCCCTGCTGGTTGATCGTGGTCGTCGCATTGAAGATATTCCCTCCATAGGACCATTCCCCTGTCGCACCCGTTTTTGTCAGGGACGTCACGCCGGAAAATGTTGTCGTATTGAGCAGGATGCGCGGTGACACCACGCTAACGTTCCCGCCAAAGGAGGTAGATGGCCCGGTTTGAAAACTGGTTGTGGCCCCCGTCAGGGTGAGACTCGACGGTGTATTACCCAGCTGCGTGAACTGCCGCAGCAACAGGACGCCGGAAGAGAATCCAGCCGCGCCGATCTGTATGCTATGACCGGCTGCAAGGGTCGCAGCCGAGCCGGTATTCTGACAGAAATAGACGCCTGCAGCCGAGCCCGTGCTCGAGACGGTAATATTTCCATTGAAGGTATTCCCCGCGGAGCTCCATCCCAGGCCTATATAGCTGCTGCCACTGGTATTGAAGGCCACATCGCTGTTCCAGACATCAGGGTTGCCGTTGCCGAGCAGCAGGATCCCGCTGCCGGTATTATTAAAGACCGCGGCGCCCTGGAAGATATTCCCGCCGCTGCCAAAATCGTTGGCGCCACCGGTTTTTGTTGCGTTCACCTGGCCGTTGAACGTAGCGCCGTTGAAATAGACGTCCGGCGTGTTCGAGGTCATATCCCCGCCGATGACCGAGCCCCGGGCAAAAGCCAGATAGGTATTGGTACCGGTGAAATTAATATTCATCGGGGCATTCCCCAGCTGCGTAAACGTATTCAGGTAAAGGAAGCCGGCGCTAAACCCCGCCGAACCTACGACGATCGTCTTTCCTGCCGCGAGCGTTGGCGTTCCCGTTCCGCCCAGCCAGCCCAGGTAGATGCCGCCTGTGCCGGAACTGGTGACAATGATATTGTCGTTGAACAGATCGTTGGAGTTGTACCCCAGCATAAAATAGCCCCCGTTGCTCTGCTGGTTGATGGTACAGGTAGAGTTGAATATATTTTGGTACTGATTGTTGTGATTTGATGAGCCACCCGTCTTGCTGAAAGCGGCAGGACTGTTATATGTAGCGCCCTGCGCCCAGATATCGGGAGCCGAGGCCGTAAACGACCCGCCAAAGCTGCTGCCGGGCCCAAGGTACAATGCAGTGGTCCCCGTGCCTGCCAGGTTGATCGGTGCGCTTCCCATCTGCGTAAACTGTTTTAGGTACAGGTAACCCGCCGTCAGGCCCGAAGAGCCGGCCTGGATGGTCTTTGTGGCCGCGAGCGTTGCCGTTGCCGTGGCGTTGCCGCCGCAAAACTGTATCCCCTGCGCACTGCCGGAAGTATTCACATAGATATTCCCGTTGAACTGGTTGCCGGTGCTGGACCAGCAGGGCAGGAGCCGCTCAGAGCCGTTGTCGGAAAAGGTCACGTCCTTATTCCATATATCCGGGTTATTGGCGCCCAAAAGGAAATAGCTGGTTCCGTTGTTGGTAAAGCTGGAGATACCGTTGAATGTATTGCCGCCGCTGCTCCAGTCCCCGGTAGAGCCGGTCTTGGTAAAATCCGCGGTGCCGTTGAACACCGCCCCGTTGAGGAGTATGGTCGGACTGACGACGGTCAGGTTGCCGTCAAAAGAAGAGGAAGGTCCGAGCGTGACTCCTCCGCCGCCGGTGAGGGTCAGGCTCTGTGCCATTGGTCCGGTCTGCGTAAACTCTTTCAGACTTAGTGAGCCGGAAGTAAAGCCGCCCGCGCCGATCGTAATGGTCTTATTGGCGGCGAGGGTTGAAGTAGCAATTGCGTTGCCGCCAAAGTAGACGCCCTGTCCGCTGGTCGAAGTGACGACGATATTATCGTTGAACAGCGTCCCTGCGGAGTTCTGGCTGACCAGGATCGACGTATTAGCGGTAGGGGTGTTGTTGAACGTGGTCACGCCGCCAAAAACGTTATTCGAACTGTTGTATGCCACATATAAATTGGCATTGCCGGTATTGTTAAAGGTCGCCGCGGCATTGAACTGGTCGGGGCTGCCGTTCCCTATCAGCAGGTAGCCGTCGCCGGCATTGGTCATGACGGTGGCGCCGTTGAAAGTATTCCCACCGGAGTTGCCGTCGTTCGTGGGACCCGTTTTGGTCAGGGTGAGCGTCTTCTGAAAGGTCGTGTTCTTCAGGCTGATCGCCGCCGTGCTGATCGATACGATACAGTTCATCGTGATCGGGCCGTTGCCAAATGTCGTGGAAGTGGCTGCAGGAATGGTTACCGAGCCGTTCTGTACCGTTCCAGCCGTGAACGTCGCCGTGCTACCGCCGATGGTCAGAGTAAAACCGCCCAGGTCGAGGGTGCCGCTGGTCAGCTTGAAGTTGGCTATTGTCTCGTTGGCGGGCATCAGACAGCTGTTGCCGGCCGTCACGATGGTCACGTTGTCCGATGCTCCGGGGACCCCGTTCGGAGTCCAGTTGCCGGGAGTGTTCCAGTTCGTAGACGCGCTGCCATTCCAGGTGTAGGAGGTCTGGGCATTTGCTGTCCGGATACAGACAATAATAAGGAAGAGGGAAAAATACAGGGTTGATAGTAAAGGTCTTTTCATGGAAACAATGAATTTTTGAAAAATTCAAGTCATATTGGATATTACATACAGGTCTGCCCCTATTTCTGCCAAATTTATTCCAAGTTTCCAATAGGCTGACAGTCATTATATTATGAATTTTTTGATATAAAAGATTTTCCCAAAACAGGAATTTCTTCCAAAACACAGGGGGGCTTATATTTACTGGTTCATCATGGGTTCTTTATACATTTTTACATTTATAAGCTGTTTGTTCCTGATCGTCTATGCGATCCTGATAGGCTGGTATCTCCGGGCATGGACTTCGATACCGCCGGCGCCGCGGCCTGCGGCCTGGAGGACCTGGCGTACATGGATAACGGTGATCGTTCCGGCAAGGAATGAGGAGGGGAATATTCGTCGTTGTCTCGACTCGCTGCTGGCGCAGAATTATCCGAAGCATCTGTATGAAGTTATCGTGGTTGACGACCACTCGACGGACGGTACGGTGCGGCTTGTGGAGGAGTTTGCGGGGGCTGCCACCCTGCGGTCCGGCTTAACGGTGAGGTGTATTCGACTTTCGGACGAGGGTGAGCCGGAGGGCCGGGCGGCGCATAAGAAATGGGCTATCGGGTCGGGTATAAAGGCCGCGCACGGGCAGCTGATCGTTGCTACAGACGCGGACTGTGTGGTGCAGCCGGGATGGCTGGCCTCTATGGCGGGGTGCTATGAGGACAAGGGGGCGAAGTTCATTGCGGCGCCGGTTCGTATTGCCGATGCGCCGGACCCCCCTAAGGATCAGTCTCATAGCCTGCTGTCGATCTTTCAGACCCTGGATTTTATTACGCTGCAGGGGATAACGGGGGCCTCGGTCTACAGGCGGTTCCATTCGATGTGTAATGGGGCCAATCTGGCTTATGATAAGTCGGCGTTCGAAGAGGTCGGCGGCTTCAAAGGCATCGATTCCATTCCTTCCGGTGACGACATGCTCCTGATGCATAAGATCTATTGTAAGTATCCCCGGAGGGTCTTCTTCCTGAAGGACCGGGAGGCCGTCGTCACGACACAGCCCGAGACGAGGTGGTCCGGCTTCTTCCATCAACGTATCCGCTGGGCGAGCAAGGCCGACCGGTATGACGACAGGCGGATCTTTTGGGTCCTGCTGCTGGTCTACCTGGTCAATCTTCTGTTTGCCGGGCTGTTCGTTGCGGCATTCTGGAATAGCTGGTGGCTGTGGGTCTTATTGTTGATGCTGGTCGTAAAGATCGCCGTGGAATATCCTTTTGTCCGTTCGGTCGCAGGCTTTTTCGGGCAACAGCGATTGATGGTGTATTTTGCGGTCTTACAACCCCTTCATATCCTGTACACCATCGTTGTCGGCTGGCTCGGTACCTTTGGCAGCTACCGGTGGAAGGACAGAAAAATAAGCAAATGACAAGCAACCGTATACATATCGGCAAACGCCTGCTGCGCAACAAAGGAACCTTGTTTGGGATGATCGTCATCGGGGCGTCGGTGCTGGTGGCGGTGATCGTTTATTTTATCGCGCCCGACCCTTCGCCGAATGCCAATCGTATCATTGTAGAGATCGGCGGCCGCTCGCCGGGTTTCAGTCAGCGGTTCCTGCTCCTCCCGAAAGAGCGGATCCGGCCTTCCGTCTCTTTCTTTAGCCGGCTGTTCAACGGGAGGGAGGATGCGTTCGACTATATTCCAATTACGGGCTATATGGTACAGGGGGATAGTCTTGTCATACAGAAATATGTTGACGAAGGGGTGACGGAAAGGAGGGTATGGCGGGTGAACCCTGCGGGATCCGGTAGCGTCGGTTCACTCCCTGTCCTCAAAGACTTCCGGATAAAGACCCAAACCTTCTGGCTGGGCACCGATAAATATGGCCGGGATATTCTCAGTCGGTTACTCATTGGTGTTAGGGTCAGCCTGGCCGTAGGGTTGGTGACGGTGTTGCTTTCTCTCAGCGTTGGCGTTCTGCTGGGTGCGCTTGCGGGCTATTTCGGCGGGCGGGTCGACGAGCTGATCCTCTGGCTGGTCAACGTCATCTGGAGCATCCCTACCCTGCTCCTGGTATTCGCCATTATGCTTGTGCTGGGTAAGGGTTTCTGGCAGGTCTTCATCGCCATTGGCCTCACGCTATGGGTCAATGTGGCGCGCATCGTCCGCGGGCAGGTACTCGCGGTGCGGGAAAGAGAATACGTGGAAGCCGCGCGGGCCCTGGGTTATTCGCATAGCCGCATCCTGTTCAGGCATATCCTTCCCAACGTGATGGGCCCTGTGTGGGTGGTGGCCGCCAGCAACTTCGCGTCGGCCATCGTGATAGAGGCGGGTCTCAGCTTCCTCGGAGTGGGGGTCCAGCCGCCGCAGCCAAGCTGGGGGTTGATGATAAAGGAGAATTATAATTTTATCATAACGCACAATCCGATGCTTGCGCTCGCGCCGGGTCTGGCCATCATGTTGCTGGTGCTGGCCTTCAACCTGCTGGGAAATGGGCTAAGGGATGTCCTCAATGTAAGAGTATAGGGACGGCACGCTCTTCGCGAGTGGCCGCGGATGAAATTATTCTTTGAATACCTGTACGTTGCGGGTGAAGCTCTCGTCGAGGGAGATAAAGGTTTCGGTGCGCTCGATCCCTTTGATCTTCTGCAGCTCGTCGTGCAGCACCGATCGCAGCTGGTTGATATCCTTGCAGACGATCTCTGCAAACATGCTGTAGTTGCCCGTAGTGTAGTTGAGCCGGACGATCTCGGGGATCTTTTGCAGCTCTCTTGCGACGCTGTCATAGAGCGAGCTCTTTTCGAGGAAGATGCCGATAAATGCAATTACGTCGTAGCCAAGCTGTTTAAGATCAACGTGCAATTTTGTACCTTTGACGACAGACAGCTCCTGCAGCTTTTTGATGCGTACATGGATCGTACCTCCCGAAACAAATAGTTTTTTGCCCAGTTCAGCATAAGATATCTCGGCATTCTCCATCATTTCATGGATGATCTGTAAATCCAATTTGTCGAGATTCAATTTTACGGCCATCTTGAATATAGTTTTTGAATTTTCTCTACAGTGTACTGCAAATATTTGAATAAAATTGAAAATACAAAAATTTTTATTGAAAAACTACAAACATTTCAAGCATTTCTTTAATTTTACTTCATCAAGCCGATAGCCGGCCACCCGCCGGCACCCTTCGGCTCCAAATACCGACAGCCGGTTACCGGCTTCCGGTCGCTCACTGTGGAGTGATGAAATTTGGCAGACATGCCCTCTTGTCTCGGGGGTGGGGAATCTGGGATAAACATAGTGTAATGCCGGGTCCGACCAAAATCGGATTCGACTGGGGTTGACCACCGCACATTGCGCTACTGCTAACTACCCCGTGGAGGTTCGAATCCTTCCTCTACAGCATCAAAAAACCCCGCGTATCGCGGGGTTTTTTTGTCCTAGGTCTTTTCGGATCAAGTCAAATTTTTCAGTCGTTGCAGAAGTAATACCTTTCCAAACAGATAACACTCCAATAACATAACTTTCCTTTCTTCGTGGTGCCTACAGTCGAACCAAACACTCTCCAATATGCGCCACAAGCACTACTATCTGACCCTGCTTTTCATGAGCGTTTTCTTCGCTTCCTGTCTCAAACAAATGACACCTCCCGTCGTGCAGGCGCCGGCCCCGCAGACACGCACGACCGAAGCCTCGCTCGCCGCGGCTCAGGCGCTTTTTGAGAACTTTGAGACCGGCAGCAAGACCGCTTATGCTGCGGGCACCGTCAACTTCTCCACCGGATCGTGGACGCTGACCGACGCACTCGTCGGGACCAGCGCCTCTGATGCGAAGGACGGCAGCCAGTCTATCCGCGTCCGCAATACGGGTATCATCAGCATGAATTTTGACGTTACCACCGGCGCCACTACGGTTACGGTGAAGCACGCCGTGTATGGCTCTGACGCCTCGTCTTCATGGGGCCTGTGGGTATCTGCCGACGGCGGCGCTACTTATACGCAGGTTGGCGCTGCCGTTACGAGCAGCAGCACCACGCTCGCCACGGCAACCTTTACGGTCAACAGGACCGGTAACGTCCGGTTTGACATCCGCAAGATCAGTGGCGGGACGAACCGCATCAACATCGACGATGTCACCATCAACAACAACAGTGGCAGCGGCGGCGGGGGAACGGCAAGCGACAATTCCAACCTCCTGCTTGGCAACCCCAGCGGCGCGACCAACAGCATTTCCAACCCCGACAATTATCTCTACGACCTCGGCTATTATATCGAGTCCTATAACCGCGACAGGGGAGAACCCAACTGGGTCAGCTGGTATGTCGGCGATACCTCTCTTGGCTCGATCGACCGGTCCAACGACTTCCGCCCCGATCCCAATCTCCCCACGGGCTGGTACGAAGTCCCAGCCACCGCTTATTCGGGCTCGGGGTTTGACCGCGGCCACAACTGCCCGTCCGGTGACCGAACCAATACGACGGCCGCCAACCAGGCGACTTTCCTGATGGATAATATGATCCCGCAGGCGCCTAACAACAACGAGCACACCTGGGCCAACCTTGAAGCATACGGTCGCACGCTGGTCGCCGCCGGCAACGAGATCTATGTCGTCATGGGCAGCTATGGCTCGGGAGGCACCGGATCAAGCGGCAGCGCCACCACGGTCGACAATGGCAGGGTTGCTGTACCCGCACAGATCTGGAAGGTGATCGTCGTGCTTCCGAAAGGCAACAACGACCTCAGCCGCATTACCACGGGCACGAGGGTGATCGCCGTTAACACCCCCAATATCAACACCATCAGCACCGACTGGACACAGTATATCTGTACGGTAAAGGATATCGAGAACGCCACGGGCTATACTCTGCTGTCCAATGTTCCGGCCAATATCCGGAGCGTTCTGGAGACCGTCAGGGACTCCGGCAATTAATTGCCTCGCCGGCCGCGATACAGTGATCCCCGACGCCGCCCCGGGGTCCGGACCTCAGGCCGGGACCCCATTTTTATTTACCTTTGCCCCCTTATGGGTCAGAAAAAGCTCATCCGATTTGAAGCGATCAAGAGTTTCCCCAATGTCCTCCAGTACCCCGAAGGGATGGCCGGCCAGTGGGCAAAATTTTATAAAAACGACCATCCGCTGACCCTAGAGCTGGCCTGCGGAAAAGGCGAGTATACGGTGGGCCTCGCCCGGATGTATCCCCATCGCAATTTTCTGGGCGTCGACATGAAAGGCAACCGCATCTATATAGGGGCCAAAAAAAGCCTCCAGGAGAACATCGCCAACGCCGCCTTTCTTCGCACGCATATCGACAAGATCACCTCCTATTTCAACAAAGGCGAGGTGGCGGAGATATGGCTGACCTTCCCCGACCCACAGCTGCGGAAGTCACGGTTCACACGCAGGCTGACCCACCCCAAATTCATCCGCCTATATCAGCAGATCCTCAAGCCTGGCGGATGCATTCACCTGAAGACTGACTCTCCCATCCTTTACCAGTTCACCAAATGGGTGATCGACATGTATCACCTGACTCTGCTGGAAGATTCAGACCATGTCCACGCAGAGCCCGACTCCATAAAGGATGAGTTGAAAATAAATACCCACTACGAAAAGCTGGATATCGCCCAGAGCGGACGGATACACTATCTCAGCTTCTCGCTGCCAGAGCAGCCGCTGCCAGCCGACCTGGACGCGGCGCTCCACGAAAGGGTAAAGAACGAGGAGCCAACACCTCCGGAAAGAGTGAGACCGCCACGGAATCAGGCCCCCGGAGCTGAGGGTCACCTCCCAAAAAAATGAAGCCACGTACCCGCCAATAAATAAAATGAAAGAGCTGCAGGAAGGTATCGACTTCTATTTCAACGAACAGGGCCTGATGGTCCTGACGGCCAAATACCACCTCGAAAGAGGTTATTGCTGCGGCAACGGATGCAGGCACTGCCCTTATGAATATGAGCGGGTCACCGAACCGCGCCGCTCGCAGCTGATCGCACAACGAAAAGAAAATGCCACCGAAAAAAAAGAAGACCGGGACTAAGGTCGCCGCCGGAGACAGACGTGGAGGCGGGAAGACGAGCACCATCCGGGAGAAGGCAAGCACCGCCCGGGAAAAGCTCAGCTCCGTAAAACCCTCCGGCGCCAGGGACGACTCCTTTTTTGACCTCGTTCATGAGGTCGCCCGCCAGATACCCCGCGGCCGCATCACCTCTTATGGTGCCATCGCGGCCTGCCTGGGCACCCGCCTCTCCGCCCGCATGGTCGGCTGGGCCATGCTGAGCGCCCACCAGGTCGAAAAGCCTGTACCCGCTCACCGTGTTGTCAACCGCGTCGGCCTGCTGACCGGTAAACACCACTACAATCCCCCGGGGAGGATGCAGGAACTCCTCGAAAAAGAGGGAGTAAAAGTTAAGGACGATAAAGTGGTGGATTTCGCCCGGTTGTTCTGGGACCCCGCGAAGGAACTCTAACCTCCCGGTCTAACCGCATGCTGCCGGGCAACCAGCGCAAACCCGTGAACCCGTGAACCCGTGAATCCGCGAACCCGCAACCAGCGAACCCGCAAATCGGCAAACCCGCAACCAGCACGAACCCCGAACCCCGAACCCGAGAACGCGCGAACAAAGTACGAACCGCGCACCCTTAATAATACGGACTGATCATCACATAAACTACTACCCCGGTAACCGCGACGTACAGCCACATCGGCCAGGTGATCTTTGCCAGCCGGCGGTGTTTGTCGAATTTTTCCTGGTAGGCCCGCTGCAGTGTAAAGAGCACGAACGGGATAATGATCCCCGAAAGGATAATATGAGAAGAAAGGATAAAATAGTAGATATATCGCGCGACGCCGGCCTGCTGCTTCTCGTCGGCGCTAAGGAGCCCGTCATGGTTGAGATCGCCAAAGCGGACAGAAGGATTTGAGGCGTGGTAGATGACGTAGGAGACCAGGAAGATGGAGCTCAGCGTGATTGCCGCCCAGTTGACGCGCTTGTGCGCCCTGACCTGCCCATGCCGGATAAAATAAAGACTCGCGAGCAGCAGGATCGCCGTGCTGGAGTTTAAGATCGCATGAAAGAGTGGCAATACCCGCGTATTGAAACCAAAATCGATCTTTACCTGCGGCACCAGGATCAAAAAAGCAACCGCCGCAGGGATCGCGACAGACACGACAATGATCGCCTTTGTATAGTTGAATTCGCGTGAAATCTCGTTCATATCATTTCTTTTTTACTTTTCCTGCTGAAATAAACCACCCCGATCGTCACCAGCAGCAGGACTGCGGCGATCGGGATCATCAATGGACGAAGCTCAGTGAATGCTGTCGACTTTTTGTTTTTGTCCTTCTCCAGCATGATGAACACCAGGTCATCGCCGAGCCGGGCTACCGCCGCAGTATCTGTCCCGTGATAGTATCCCCGGATGACCCGATCCTTGTCCAGCAGCGCGATATAGTCCGTATGCACGAAGTTGGAATCGACGCTGACGCTATCCTGCAACCCTAATTTGAGCTCGTTGAGCGCAAAATCATATATCGTCCTTTTGGGACCGGTCAGCAGCCACCACACATCAGGGTTGATCCCGTATTTGTCCGCGTATTTCTTTATCACCGGAACAGAATCATGCGCCGGGTCCACCGTCATCGACAGGAATTGTACAAAGGTAGTATCAATCCCCTTCATATTGTCCCTGAGCTTAAGCCCATCCTGCAGATGCCGCAAGTTCCTGGTCAGTATCGGGCAGATGCTGGCGCAGTGGGTAAAGAAAAAATCGATGATGATCACCTTCCCCTTCAGCTGGTCAAGGGAGACGGTCTGCCCCAGCTGATTTTGCAGCGTGATATTAGCCACCTTATGCCAGACCGTATCCGTCACTTCCTTCCCATCCCGGATCTTCGTGACCACAGAATCCGGAAAATAGCGCCCGGGCATTGCAACTCCATACTGTCTGGCGATCATATAGAAGAAGAGGGGTATCGCCACCGCTATGCATATCGCCAATAATGCTTTCTTGCTCACTGTCTGTATAATTAAAAAAGAACCACCGCAAGCAGCGATGGTTCCCGTAATTTATTTTCAAGTCGCGCCTCCCGCGCTCACCCTAGTCTGGTTGTCCGGGTTTCTTCGCTGCGGGCTCTTCCCTCGGGGGAGCCTTTATCAGATTCTGCTCAGCGTGGTGCCTGTCATAGCGGTTGCGCAGCTCACGGTAGGAGTTGCCATCCCACAGGAACGCGATGATGAACCATACGAAGAGCAGGGCCGGGACCGCAATGGTCATGATCATGTTCTTGATCTCATGACGAAGGTGCATGAACTCGGCGATGATATAGAACGCCTTGGCACAGGTCAGGATTAGGTAGACGCCATTCAGCACGTACTTGGGCGGAAAACCCGTTTTCAGGTGAATGGTAGCCAGCAACAGCTCGACCATAGTGATACCGAGCAGGATCCAGAAGGTCCTCCAGATCGGCTTGGTGTCGAAATGGGGTTCTGCAACGTGTCCCGGAGGCGCCGCAACGTGACCATGAGGAGTTTCAATATGTTCCATATAAATATAAGTTATTAGTCGTTAAGGAATATACGCCAGTCGTTCAGGGACTAGAGCAGATAAAAACAGGTGAATACGAATACCCAGACCAGGTCCACAAAGTGCCAGTACAGACCAGCCTTCTCGATCATGAGATAGTGACCACGTTTTGCAAAGTCGCCGCGCAGATTTTTGATCAGCATGATACAGTTGATCACCACACCGGAGAATACGTGAAAGCCGTGGAAACCCGTGATCGTGAAGAAGAAGTTGGTAAAGTTGGTAGAGGCTACAGAACCATCCGCATTCGGGAAAGGATTTCTGCCCCACCAGGCGCCTTCGCCGTGCAGGTGCGTCCATTCCCAGGCCTGACAGCCGAGGAACATCAGACCGCCGATGATCGTCAGGATCATATATTTGGTTACACTCTTCTGGTCGTTATTGTGGCCGGCAGCGACGGCAAGCACCATGGTCACCGAGCTGGCGATCAATATAAAGGTCATCAGGCTCACGAATACCAGGGGCAGGTTCATCTCGCCCATCAGCGGGAACGCCTTGAAAACTTCATTCGGGTCGGGCCAGCCATTGCTGGAGAAACGGATCGTGCCGTAAGAGATCAGAAAAGCGCCAAAGGTAAAGGCATCACTCATCAGAAAATACCACATCATCAGTTTACCATACTCCACGTTGAAGGGGCTCTTCCCGCCACTCCACCATTTCTGACCCGCCGGTACTGCTTGTGCCATGTTGTTAATTTGTTGGTTTGTAAAGATATTTAACTAAACTGAATATTATTTTATGGCCATAAAGAAAATGAACAGGTAGATCCACAACAGGTCTACAAAGTGCCAGTACGTGCTCATCAGCTCGACAGGCACGGCGTTGTAGCTGCGGACCCTCGACGCAAACGCCTTCCCGAACATCACCACCAGGGCGATGATCCCCCCAAGCACGTGCAGCCCGTGAAGACCTGCAATGATATACAAGAACTGTCCGCCTCCCGATCCTTTGAACGTAACCCCCGTATGCCAGATCTGACGAAACCCGGTCCACTGCAGGACTACGAAAAGGATCCCTAATATCGCCGTAGTGGTCAGGAGACTGCGATACCGCAACATCTCCCGGTCCCTGAATGCTTTCAATGCCATTTGTATCGTGAGGCTGCTCACCAGGATGACAGCCGTCGAATACCAGAACGCCCTCGGGATCTGAAAAGTCGTCCAGTTGGGCTGATCGCGCTTGACCACATATGCACTGGTCAGACCGGCAAACATCATGATAATGCTGCCCAGCGCCACCCACAAGGTAAACTTGTGGGGATGTATCTTCTTTCGTTGTTCGTTCACCGTCTGCTTTGCTTCAATTGATTGTATCATATCATTCGCCTCCTAAGCCATTTTATTGGCTAATAACGCCAGCAATACTACCGGCAGATATATATAGCTCCCAAACATCACCCTTCTCGCCGCCTTCACGGTCATCTCGCGGTAGAGCCGTACACATATCGCGACCATAAACAAATTGGCGATCAGTACGACTACCATGCTCACCAGCCCGCTCATCCCCGTGAAATAGGGCAGGACGCCTACCGGCAGCAGCAGCAGTGAATAGATGATCGCCTGTATCGCAGAATACTTTGTCGGCCCTTCATTGGACGGCAGCAGCTTGAAGCCGGCTGCAGTATAGTCTTTGTGCGCAATCCAGGCAATAGCCCAGAAATGCGGAAACTGCCAGAAGAACTGCAGGGCGAACAGCACCCAGCCGCCGGCGCTCAGATCGTCATTCCCTGCCGCCCAGCCAATGAGACAGGGCAGGCTTCCGGGGATCGCTCCGACCAGCACCGATATAGAGCTGACCTTCTTCAGCGGCGTATAGATAAAGGCATATACGAACAGACTGAAAGCCGCCAGAGCTGCTGTCAGAAAGTTGAAATGCCAGAGGATCAGCACTCCGCCGACACCCGCCAGCACGGCAAATGTCGTGGCCTCCTGTACGCTCATCCGACCCGAAGCCACAGGCCGGTTGGCCGTCCGCTTCATCAGCGCGTCGGTGTCTTTCTCCACGATCTGGTTGATCGTATTGGCGGCGCCGGTAACCAGCAGACCACCCAGGAAGAACAGCCCGATCGCCACCCAGTCAAACTCTTTCACTTTCGGCGCCAGCAAATAGCTGATCAAAGCAGAGAACACGACCATGAAGCTGAGATTGAACTTGATCAGCAGTTTATAATCCTGCACTTTGCTGGCAAATTTTAAAGAACTCGGTTGCTTCACGGTCTCCTCCATATCTATTTTTCCTTTTAGCAAAGGAACGCTTGCAGCGTTCCTTATTCATATTTTTCAGCGCGCTTGGCGCGCGAATCGGCTTCGGGCATGGTTCACGCTCAAGTCACCTAGTGCGCCGATTCGTTCGCGCCCAGCGGCTCAGTCTGCGGGATAAAATCACGTCCATCCTTCGCATAGTCATAAGGCCAGCGATGGACTTCGGGTATCTCACCAGGCCAGTTGCCGTGCCCCGGACGGATCGGCGCGGTCCACTCGAGCGTCGTAGAACCCCAGGGGTTTCTCGTCATCACCCTTCTGCCCTTGAAGATGGAATAGAAGAAGTTGAAGATGAAGAGCAGCTGCACCGCAAACACGATGACCGCTACGGTAGAGATAAATCTGTTAAGACCTCCGAACTGGTTGAAGGAGATCCAGTTGCTGTAGTCGAGATAACGACGGGGCATACCGGCAAGACCTTCATAGTGCATCGGCCAGAAGATCAGGTAAGCGCCGATCAGCGTGATCCAGAAGTGGATATAGGCCAGCACGTTGTTCATATAGCGGCCGTACATCTTCGGGAACCAGTGGTAGATGCCCGCGAACATACCCAGGATCCCGGACACACCCATTACGATGTGGAAGTGGGCGATCACAAAGTAAGTATCGTGCAGCTGGATATCCAGCGTAGAGTTACCAAGGAAGATACCGGTCAGACCACCGGAGATAAAGGTGGATACAAAGCCGATAGCAAACAACATCGCCGGTGTGAAACGGATATTGCCCCGCCACAGCGTCGTCAGCCAGTTGAACACCTTAATGGCCGAAGGCACGGCGATCAGCAGCGTCAGCAGTACGAATACAGAACCCAGGAAAGGGTTCAGACCCGTAACGAACATGTGGTGCGCCCATACCAGGAAGGCGAGGATCGCGATCGCGAACATCGAACCAAC
>Ga0207695_10000584_pt1 | contig 73948 bp, 68 predicted proteins | sample KBSC54metaG_FD_184354 | JGI IMG/M metagenome (GOLD analysis project Ga0207695, IMG submission 184354) | Corn rhizosphere microbial communities from Kellogg Biological Station, Michigan, USA - KBS C5-4 metaG (SPAdes) (version 2) | ecosystem: Host-associated > Plants > Roots > Rhizosphere > Soil...
ATTATTTTTTAACTATAAAAATGCATTGAGTATGCCTTGTGGTAAAAAGCGTAAGCGTCATAAGATTGCGACGCATAAGCGTAAGAAGAGACTGAGAAAGAACCGTCATAAGAAGAAGAATAAATAACTTATGATCCGGTCCGCCAGCCGGCGGACCGAGATTCTTTAATATGATCCGCCCGGAGATGAGGTCGATAGCAAAAAGGCAGATGTTGATGGAAAACGCTCGTTACGCTTGAATAAGGAACTAATTATAAATGCAACTCCGCAGGGTGTAGAAATAGCCCTTCTAGAGGACAAAAAGCTCGTGGAACTTCACCACGAGAAGGCTGATGCAAGCTTTGCGGTAGGTGACCTGTACCTGGGAAAGGTAAAGAAGCTGATCCCGGGGTTGAATGCCGCATTTGTAGATGTAGGTTTCGAAAAAGACGCTTTTCTACACTATACCGATCTTAGCCCCTATGCGCGATCGCTGTTGAAATTCACGCAACAGGCCATGAACGACAACAGCCCCGACGGTTTTGACTTCGGACATTTCCAGGTCGAGCCGGAGATCATCAAGACGGGGAAGATCAATGAGGTATTGAACGGCAAGCCGCATATCCTCGTACAGATCCTCAAAGAGCCTATTGCGGCAAAAGGTCCCCGTCTGAGCTGCGAGATATCCCTCCCGGGCAGATTTGTCGTCATCACTCCCTTTAATGATATAGTCGCGGTATCCAGGAAGATACACTCCTCCGACGAGCGCAAGCGGCTGCAGAAGATAGTGGAAGCAATAAAGCCAAAGAATTTCGGCGTTATCGTCCGCACTGCGGCTGAAGGGAAGAATACGGCCGAGCTGCACGAGGACCTCACCGAGCTGGTGGCGACCTGGAAGACCATACAGCACAATCTGAAAGGCGCCGTCGCGCCCGCCAAGATACTGAGCGAGCAGACCAAGACCACCAGCATGCTCCGCGATCTGCTGAATGAGGACTTCAACAAGATCGTCATAAACGACCGCAATATCTTCAACGACACCAAGAGTTATATTCAGCGTATAGCTCCGGATAAGATCGATATTGTCTCCTATTACCACAACGGCTCACCGATATTCGATCAGTTCAGCGTCACCAAGCAGGTAAAGGCCGCATTTGGAAAGACGGTGAACCTGCCGAGCGGCGCCTATCTGATCATCGAGCACACCGAAGCCCTGCACGTCATCGACGTGAACAGCGGCTACAAAAGCGTCAGTAACAACCAGGAACAAAACGCGCTGGAAACCAACCTGGAGGCGGCCGAAGAGATCGCCCGCCAGCTGCGGTTACGCGACCTCGGCGGCATCATCGTCGTGGACTTCATCGACATGAAGCTGCCGGATAACAAGCGCAAGCTGATCGAGGCGATGGAGAACTTCATGCGTACCGACAGGGCCAAGCACGCCGTGCTTCCCATTTCGAAGTTCGGCCTGATGCAGATAACCCGGCAGCGGATGAAGCCGGAAGTCACCATCAACACGCAGGAGGTATGCCCTACCTGTAATGGTACCGGGAAGATATCCTCCGCGCTGATCCTGGAAGACGAAATAGAAAAGAATCTTAGCTACCTGATCAATCACCAGCACAAGGACCTTATACTGGCTGTGCACCCAATAATGCACGCCTATCTCACCAAGGGCGGCTTTCTCGGGATAGGCTCGCGCCAGTGGACCTGGAGATGGAAGTACAAACAGAAGATCCGCATCCGTGCGAACACCAACTACCACCTGACCGAATTCCATTTTTTCGATAAACAGGAAGACGAAATTAAACTTTAAGGCCTCCGAGGGCTCTCAGCTCCGGCCTGCCCGATCTTTACCTGAATGGGGCGCAAAAAACTTGGCCCCGGTAGACACCGGGGCCGTCTTTCACTGTCAACATTGAGTCACACATTCTTACAGATAGATTTGAAATTTTATCATGTGTAGTAGTAGCCGCATTGTCCATTCAGAGGGATAAGGGATGGTGTGGAGAAGGAATAAGGAATTTGGTCCCGGTACACGAGAGCGCTTGAGCAGGAAGGTGTTATCAACGAGAACCGCATCCCCGTAGGAAGAGGGGACATAGGTAGTTTGAGCGAGTATTCCTCTGCTGAAGGGCAGGAGAGGACCTTCAGCAAGCCGTCAAGTTTTCTCATGTGTAGCTATTAGGAGCGATTAGTTCCGGTCGTTTAAATTACAAATTTTTTAATTAGAAAATTATCCTAATTAACATTTTTTTGGACCGCCGCGGACGAATTAATACCTATGGCGATCTGTCGTCCCCGGAGATTCCCGGGTTAATCCTTTACCCTCTCCAATCCAACTGCCTGCTCTTGGATCGTCCCGACTCCTCTACCCTCTACAATCCAACAGCCTACTCCCGGAACGTCCCGGAACATCTGTTGCCACCCGACTACCCGGTCGGGAATTGTACCTCGTCCCCAATCCGATCGAACTGCAATTGGAGCCCACCCCTCTTCCCTCCCTCATTCCCAATCAAACTACCCAATTCCGGGACGTCCGCCAGGCGGGTTTCGAAGATAATATATTCGAGAAACATAATGTTAATCTCCATTAACAAAATAATAGGATTTGTCATATTTAATGGAATACATTAAATATTTTATTTATTACTATCTATCCGGAACCAGCTTTTCGACGACATTTCGGGTCGAAAAAAACGGTCTTCAGCCGCTCGCCCGCCGAAAAAAATTTCTGTTGATTTCTCGTGTTTGCGGCGGGTTAATTTTCAATCTTTTACCTAAACCGGATTTGGAGAAACAAATTTATAATATGTTGAAGTACAGTTAATTACAAAGCATTTTTTATCCCCTTCCATACGGCCTGAAAGGGCTTTAAAGTTATTCACACCGTCAAAAATTTATTTTGCAATGTGGCGCTAATTTGTAATTTAGTGCAAGAATTTAATGGGTTAGTAAGTAAGGGGCTGGCGATTTAGCTGGCCCTTTTACTATTTAGACGGTTCCGCAAATAATTCAGGTTTCTTCTTTCAATCTTACGCTTAAATTTTCCAAAATAGGGAACACCGCTGACAGGAATAAACGATTAACACAGGAATAAGCTGCTAACTTTACCGCATGAGTAAAATAAAGACCGCGTATTTCTGTAGCAACTGTGGATATGAAAGTGCGAAGTGGTTAGGTAAGTGTCCTTCCTGTGATCAATGGAATACGTTTGTCGAAGAAGTCATTACAAAAGATAACAAGCTGGTCGAGACGGAGTGGAAGAAATTCTCTTCCGAGAAGAAAGAGGTCCGGACATTATCCCTCAGCGAAGTAGTAAGCGCCGAAGAGAAACGCATTGTCAGCGATGATGCCGAGTTGAACCGGGTCCTGGGTGGCGGCATCGTCATGGGAAGCATCGTGCTCGTCGCAGGCGAGCCCGGCATAGGTAAAAGTACGCTGTTCCTCCAGAACGGTCTTCGCCTGAAGAAGGTGAGAACATTGTATATCAGCGGAGAAGAAAGCGAACAACAGATAAAGATGCGTGCGGACAGACTCGGCATCACCAATGAAGACTTCTATCTGCTGACAGAGACCTCTACCCAGACCATCTTCCAAGAGATAAAGAAGCTTCGTCCTCAGCTGGTGATCATTGATTCCATCCAGACCCTGCAATCTCCTTACATTGAATCATCGGCGGGCAGTGTCTCACAGATAAGGGAGTGCACTTCGGAGTTTCAGCGCTTTGCAAAGGAGACGCATACGCCGGTATTCCTCATCGGACATATTACCAAGGACGGAAGCATCGCCGGTCCCAAAGTGCTTGAGCACATGGTGGACACGGTGTTACAGTTCGAAGGCGACAGACACTACGCCTATCGCATACTTCGAACGCTGAAAAACCGTTTTGGCAGTACGGCAGAGCTCGGCATCTATGAGATGACCGAACAGGGAATGCGGGGCGTCAACAATCCGAGCGAACTCCTGATCACGCAGAAGGAAGAGCAGCTAAGCGGCATCGCCATTGCGGCTACGATCGAAGGGATGAGACCGCTGCTTATCGAGGTACAGGCCCTGGTAACGCAGTCGGTATATGGAACTCCCCAGCGGACTGTCAGCGGTATGGACCTGCGTCGTCTCCAGCTGTTGCTGGCAGTGCTGGAAAAAAGAGGCGGTTTTCATTTTGGGGTGAAGGATGTCTTTTTGAACATCGCCGGCGGTCTGAAAATAGAGGATCCCTCCATCGATCTGGCTGTGCTCTGTGCGCTGCTCAGCAGCTATGAGGACGTGCCGCTCTCTTCGCGGATATGTTTTGCCGGGGAGGTCGGGCTCAGCGGGGAGATACGCGCCGTCAACCGCATCGAACAACGCATAGCCGAGGCCGAGAAGCTGGGTTTCGAACGGATATTTGTTTCGAAATACAATCAGAAGGGGCTCAGCGGAGCCAGGTTCGACATCGAGGTCGTCCCGGTAGGAAGAGTGGAGGAAGTGTATCAGTATCTATTTTAAATACCATCCCGCATCTTAATGAAAAGACTGCTGCTTTTTTCGGTTACGTCCACGGTTCTGCTAACCCTTGCCTGCCGGAAGAATTCCTTTATCTCCGGAAAGGATGCTCTTATCCGTCTGTCTTCGGATACGCTGTTCTTCGACACGGTATTTACGTCTACCGGTTCGATCACAGAGGCCGTTCGGATAGTCAATATCAACGATCAGCGGCTGCATCTGTCGGATATAAAGCTCATGGGAGGGGCTAATTCCTCTTACAGCATCAACATAGACGGCGTGGCCGGCGCCGAACGAAGCAATATCGACCTCGACGCGGGCGATAGCCTCTACATCTTCGTCGCAATAAAGATCGATCCGGGCAACGCGTCGCTGCCTTTCGTGGTACAGGACAGCATCGCCGTCTCCTTCAACGGCAAACAGCAGTATATCCAGCTGCAGGCATACGGACAGAATGCGCATTTCCTCCGCAACCAGGTGATCAGCACAAATACTGTCTGGGACAAGTCCCTGCCCTATGTCATACTGGGCTCGCTGCAGGTGGATACCGGTGCTACGCTGACCATTCCTGCAGGATGCCGCGTCTATTTTCATGCAGATGCTCCGATGCTGGTGGATGGTACGCTGCTGGTCAATGGGGATCACCGCGACAGCGCGAGGGTCTGGTTTCTCGGAGACCGGCTCGACGATCCCTATCGCAACTTCCCCGGCAGCTGGCCGGGTATATATTTCCGTGAGTCCAGCGCGGGCAGCCATCTCAGCTATGCGGTCATCCGAAATGCCAACCAGGCCATCGTGACACAGGCGAAGCCCGTCGGCGGGCAGGCGGGGCTGATCCTCGACCAGTGCATCATCGACAACAGCTATGATGCCGGATTGCTCGGGATACAAGGCAGCGTGCGGGCCAACAATTGTCTGATCAGCAACTGCGGTAAGAACGTGGAGCTCGCCGGAGGCGGCAGCTATCTGCTGGAAGAATGTACCGTTGCGGCTTACTCCAATAACTATATCTCTCATACACAGCCGGTGCTGTATGTTGCAGACGTCTATACCGCGCCGCAGGGTGGCGGTTCGGTGACAGGCGGCCTGAACGCGCAGTTCTATAACTGCATCTTCTGGGGCAGCAATGGTCCGGTGGATAACGAAGTGACGGTCAGCAAACAGGGCACGGGTAGTTTCAGCGTTGGTTTTACCAACTGCCTCTGGAAGGTAAAAACTGCGCCAACGGGCGTGACCGTTACGGGGATGATCGCAGGCGCCGATCCGATGTTCGACAGCGTGAATGTATCGCGCAACTTTTATGACTTTCATTTGAAGGCGGGTTCGCCGGCGGTCGACAAAGGGGCGCCGACGGGACTGACGGTCGACCTCGACGGAAATCCGAGGGTGGCAGGCGCGGCCCCGGACCTCGGGAGCTATGAGAGACAATAGTGGTCACCGGGTCACTACTGGAAACTTTAGTGCCTGCCCGTTGTTATAGTTAGTAGATAATCGATACCTTACATCAAAATAATTTTTATGGTACGCCTACTTCTTCTTTCACTTCTTCTGGTCACCGGCGGGGCCAGCAGCGTATACGATTTCAAGGTGCCAAGTCTGGACGGAAACACGATCGATCTTGCCAAATACAAAGGCAAAAAAATACTGATCGTCAATACCGCGAGCAAATGCGGGTTCACTCCGCAATATGCCGATCTGGAAAAATTATACACGACCTACCAGAGCAAGCTGGTGATCATCGGCTTCCCTGCGAACAATTTCGGCCAGCAGGAGCCGGGCACAGCCAAGGAGATCAGCGAGTTCTGTACAAAGAACTATGGCGTCACTTTCCCAATGGCAGAGAAGGTGGACGTAGTGGGCGATAATATTCATCCGCTGTTCAAATACCTGACGGATGAAGCGAAGAAGATCGGTGTTGCCGATCCGGTGATCAAATGGAATTTCACGAAGTTCCTGCTGGATGAGAACGGCAAGCTCGTCGCGGTTTTCCCGAGCAAGATCAAGCCGATGGATGAGCAGATCACGAAATATTTAAATTAAAGACATCCCGTCCTGGGGTCGGGTTTTTAAAAGGGGTCTTATGACCCTTTTTTTGTTAGTTTTACACCTATGGCATTTTCCAAAGTCATCGGTCAGGCGCAGGTAAAACAGAACCTGGTCGAGCTGGTCCAGCAAAATCGTCTTAGCCACGCACTTCTTTTTTTGGGCCCGGAGGGCAGCGGCGCACTACCGCTGGCGCTGGCCTTTGCCCAGTACGTAGTTTGCGAGAAGGTCAACGGTAAACAGGAACCCGTCGCTGCAGGTTCGTCTCTTTTTGGAGAGGAGCCGGCGGCGGCGGCGACCCCGATCGGGATGAATGATGCCTGCGGGGTCTGCGCGGCCTGCATGAAGGCCTGCCAGCTGGTTCACCCGGATATCCACTACTCTTACCCCGTGATCCCGAAAAAGCCCGGAGACAAGCCAGTGAGCACCGACTATGGCTCGGAGTGGCGGGAGTTCATGGGACAATATCCCTATGGCAATGCCTATGACTGGCTGCAGTTCATCGGTGCGGAGAACAAACAGGGGAATATCACTGCACAGGAATGCAATGACATCCTCCACAAGCTGAACCTCAAAAGTTTTGAGAGCGGCTATAAGGTCCTCATCCTCTGGATGCCGGAATACCTGGGCAATGAGGGTAACAAGCTGCTGAAGCTCATTGAGGAACCGCCGGCCAATACGCTCTTCCTGCTGGTGGCGGAGAACGAGTCCCTGATCCTCCAGACCATACTGTCCCGGACCCAGCTGGTCAGGATACCTCTGCCGGAGATCAGCGATATCGAAGGAGCCCTGATAACCCGGTCAAAGCTGGAAGCCGAACAGGCGCGCAGGATCGCTGTCCTCAGCGAAGGCAACTACCACGAGGCCCTGCAGCTGATCCGCAATGCCGACGACGACTGGCAGAGTGTCCTGCGGGAATGGCTAAATGCCATCCTGAAGAACGGTCCGATCGCCCAGGTCAAATGGATCGACGAGGTCTCCAAGCTGGGCCGTGAGCGGCAAAAACAGTTCCTTCGGTATTTCAACCACCTCCTGGAGCAGGCCATACGGCTCCGCTATATCGACGCAGCCCTGCTGCCCATTCCCGAGGGGGAAAAAGATATAGCACTGAGATTGAACAAGATAGCCGATGTAGCTCAGCAAAAGGCCATTATCGAGGAGCTGGACCGCGCAGCCTACTATATCGAACGGAACGCCCACGCCAAGATGCTTTTCCACGCTCTGACGATCAAGCTGCTGCATATTCTCCGGGAGAGGGCGGTAGTGCAAATGAACTAGGTGAACCGCTGTTGTGGACGGGGCGGTTGCGACGGGCCATCGCACCAATAATTTTGGGGAACGGGAAAATTGAGCTGGATGGCAAAGAAATGCCTGTTTCTGTGTATATTTGGACTGGCCCATATAGGCCATCGAAAAAAGTGTATCCGCACAGGCCGGAGATAGAGTTGGAATAAGTAGAAAAGACCGGGCCTGGCAGAAAGAGCGTATTTTGCATTCTATATATTTCGCATAATGGCTCCTGAGAGCAGTGGCTTTTTCCTGCCTGTACGGTAACTCACTCTTTTTGATCATTTTTTCACCGTTTATTAATTTATTTGGGATATGGGATGTAGCAATTGTGGAACATCCAAAGGGGGTAAACCTGCCGGTTGCAAGAGCAATGGCGGATGCAGTACCGGAGGATGTAACAGGCTGAATGTTCACGACTGGCTGGCGAATCTACCTTTTAGCGACCCCGAGAGTGGTTGCAGGATCATCGAAGTAAGCTTCAACCAGGGCAGCAGAAAAGATTTTTACCGGAACGCAACTACCCAGCTGTTTGACAAGGGGGACCTCGTCAGCGTGGAGGGGATCAGCGGTTTTGACGTAGGCGAAGTGACAATGACCGGCGAGATGGTCCGCCTGCAGATGAAGAAAAAGGGTGTCGATGAAAAAAACCCGGAGATCCGGAAAGTCCTGCGCAAGGCCAGCGATAAAGATCTGGAGATCATGCAGCAGAACAAGGCTCGTGAAAGGGAAGCGCTGGTCCGTTCGCGGGCAATAGCCCGCCAGCTCAAGCTGGAAATGAAGATGAGCGAGGTGGAGATACAGGCAGACGGGAGGAAGGCCACCTTTTTCTATATCGCGGACGATCGTGTCGACTTCCGCGAGCTGATCAAGCTCTATGCCAGCGAGTTCAGGCTGAAGGTCGAGATGCGGCAGATCGGGGCGCGCCAGGAAGCCGCCAAGGTCGGCGGAATCGGCAGCTGTGGCCGTGAGCTCTGCTGTTCTACCTGGCTCAGCGACTTCAAATCTGTCAACACGACAGCCGCGCGCTACCAGAACCTGTCGATCAACCAAAGCAAATTGAGCGGCCAGTGCGGACGTCTGAAATGCTGTCTCAACTATGAGCTGGACACTTATCTGGACGCACTCCAGGGCTTCCCGGACAACGCGGAGACCCTGCAGGTAGCCAAGGGAACGGCCATCCTGATCAAGAAGGATATCTTCAAGAGCCTGATGTGGTACGTCCTTCCTGACAGCAACAAGCAGTATCCGCTGACGATCGAAAGGGTCCGGAACATAAAGAAGCAGAATATGCAGAATATCGTTCCCGACGCGCTCGAACCGGTCGACGTCAGCACCAATAAGCCAAAAGAGTCGTCGGAAGACAGCCCCTATGTCGACCTGGTCGGACAGATCAGTCTCCGGACGCTCGAAAAAGCGGACCGGAAGAAAAAGCACGGGCACCACAAGCACCACCCGCAGCATAAGGCGGAAACGAGTAACGGTCGGAGTGGTAAAGGCGGTTCGGGCGGTTCGAGTGTTTCCGGTCAGCAAGGCGGTGGTCAGCAGGGTGGCGGTCAGGGCGGTGGCCAGCAGAGTGGCGGTCAGGGCGGCGGCGAAAAAAGAGGCAGTAATCCGCCATCTCAGCAGTCCAAAACAGGGACGCCCCCCCAGGGAAAAGGCGGTGGCAGAAGGAGATAAATTGTTGTCAAATCGGCGGCCCGACCACACAAATTGGCGGTACAACCGCTGAAAATTGTTAAATTGATATTCAAGTCCAACTATAAAATAGAATGGCTTGTTTTTCGTAATAAGAATAGTACTCTAAAACTCTAAGATTATGGCACTTTTTGAATCTGGTAATCCTACACTTTCGGAGAAGATATTTAACCGAAGTCTCGATGAGCAAAATGCAGGCACGATGACCGTCCGTGGTTCGATCCAGAAATTCGGATTCCTGTTATTGATGGTTTTTGCCGGCGCTGCATTCACATGGAAGATGTACCTGGACGGCAAGATCCCCACGATGATGACCCTGATGTGGGTCGGATTGATCGGTGGGCTTATTTCCGGACTGATCATGACATTCAGGCCGATGACTGCCAAATGGCTTGCTCCCGCTTACGGTGTTCTGGAAGGCCTCATGATCGGCGCGTTTTCCGCGGTGGTCAATGACATGTTCAAGGCTAAATATCCGGATATCGTTCTACAGGCGGTTTTGCTGACCTTTGCTGTAGCTTTTTCGATGTTCCTGCTGTATAATTTCCGGATCATCAAGCCAACACAGAAATTTAAGTCGATCATCATTGCCGCCTCTTTCGCCGTATTCCTTTTATATGCGGTGTACTGGATACTCAGTATTTTCCATGTCAGCATTGGTTTCATGAGCTGGACGGACGCCAGCCCGCTGGGGATCGGTATCAATCTGGTAGTTATCGGTATCGCAGCGCTTAGTCTGATCCTTGACTTCGAGCAGATAGAAGTTGGCGAGCAGATGGGTGCGCCGAAACAAATGGAATGGTATGGCGCTTTCGGCCTGCTGGTGACACTTGTTTGGTTGTATATCCAGATACTGAAGCTCCTCAGCCGTATCGCAAGCAGCAGGAATTAAAGACCAATCTCGTCTGAAAATAGCTAAACCCGCCTTAATGGCGGGTTTTTTATTGATTAACAATGTGTTGAAAAAGGTAATTTTTCCCCTTCTAGTCGGTAATTCTTCCCTATCTTTGCATAAAGTCATGCATATGGCAAAGACAAATGTTGCAGTACGCAGTATCATCGAGGAGGTTCCGGAGCAGATCAATGATAGCGAAATCCTCAATTATCTGCATACGAAGGACGTCAATTGGAAATACGTCAGTGCTATCAGGGAACTAACAGATTTTAATGATAATGTAATATCCGACTGGCTGAATCTCAGCGTAAAGACTTTACGGGAATACCGTAAGCCGGAAAGTACGTTCAAGGAGAATGTAAAAGAGCATGTTCTGGTGCTGTTGACGCTGATCAAGCACGGTATTGACGCATTCGGTTCACAGGGGGAGTTCGAATCGTGGCTGAGCACCGACAATTTCTATTTCGACAACAGGCAACCTGCGACCTTTCTAAATACGGTCACGGGAATCAAATTTGTAAACGACCGGCTAACGGCAATGGAGCTTGGTGATAATGTTTGATCATTCATGGAGACTTTCAGAATATCCAAAGAACTATATTCTAAGTCGCTGACTTCATCAGGCAGCGCCAACAGGTGGAACATTAAAGGCCAGCAGGTAATTTATACGGGCTCATCCCGATCTCTTTCGACACTCGAGCTGGTGGTCCACAGGGGTGCCGTCGTGCCCTCCGAAAAATATAAAGTCATGGTAATTTCTATGGCTGATGAGGACCATTTATACAAACAGATCCACCTAAAAGACCTGCCGACCAACTGGCGGACATTTGCGGCCTACTCGACGCTCCAGAAGATAGGATCGGATTGGGTCAATAGCCAGGAAACCTTGTTCCTGAAGGTTCCTTCAGCCGTAATACCGTATGAATATAATTACGTGGTCAATACCGAACATTCCGAATTCAGGAACAAGGTTTACCTTACGAGGACCGAGGATTATTTTTGGGATTCCCGCCTGCTTTAAAATCCGTCCCCGTCCAGGAGATTCCCGAGTCCCCCGAGTATACTGCCCTCTTCACGCCGTTTGCCCCAACCGCTGCCGTATTGTACGATCCTGCTGGCAAGCCGGCTGATCGGCAGCGACTGCAGCCACACTTTCCCGGGCCCCCTCATCAGCGCGAAGAAGAGTCCCTCTCCTCCAAACATCCAGTTGCGGATGCCGCGTATAAATTCGATATCGAAGTCCACAGAAGGCTGGAAGGCCACCACGCAGCCGGTATCGACCTTCAATATCTCTCCCGGCTGGAGATCCTTTTCGATGATATACCCACCCGCATGTACGAAGGCCATGCCGTCGCCCTCAAGCTTTTCCATGATAAAACCTTCGCCGCCGAATATCCCCGTACCCAGCCGGCGCTGCAGCGCAATGCCGATGCTCACGCCCTTGGCTGCACAGAGGAAGGCGTCCTTCTGCGCAATGATAGTGCCGCCCAGCTGCTGCAGGTCGAGCGGGATGATCTTGCCCGTATAGGGCGCGGCAAAGCTGACCCTTTTCTTGCCCTGACCGACGTTGGTAAAAGCGGTCATGAACAGGTTCTCCCCTACCAGCACGCGCCGGCCGGCATTCATCAGCTTGCCAAGGAGTCCGCCCTGCTGCGAGGCCGACGATCCGTCTCCGAATAAGGTCTGCATCTCGATGCCGTCGTCCATCATCATGAACCCGCCGGGCTCTCCAATAACCGTCTCACCCGGGTCCAGCTCTACCTCGACGAACTGCAGCTCTTCACCAAATATCTTATAGTCAATTTCGTGGTTGTTACGCATAGATCATTTTTTTTACAAGTTAATTTTTAAGTTTTGATCCGCCAGCCGGATTTATATGATCGGCTGGGGGATTTTTTGGTCCCCCCGGAGCTTTGACCCCGCCCCTGCGGCGTTATGAGCGGAAAAAAAACCGCCCCCGATCTTACTCAGGGACGGCCTTGGTTTTTTCCGGTCTTTCAGTCAATACCTTCCGGTGATAGTTGCCTTTCTTATAAAGAGTTATTGTTAGAACCAGCTACGGATCCAGGTCTCGTCCGCTCCGCGCTGCCCCAGCAGTCTTCTTCTACGGCGCGCCACTTCAAAACGATGACGGATCATAGTGACGAACATCAGCAGCAGGAACAGGATGGTGAACGGCGGTATGCCAAGAAATGATACCCATTTACCACCCCAGTGCCGGCGCATCGGCCGTCTGAGCCTTTCCGCGAGCAGGTACATGCTCGGCACCATGAACAGGGTCATGAAGAAGGCGAATGCCAGACCGAATATGATCGTCCAGGACAGCGGCTTCCAGAAGACCGCGTTGTCGCCGCCGAAGTAGATATGCGGGTTCAGGTCGGAGAACAGGGTTACGAAATTGATATTAAAGCCGATAGCCAGCGGTATCAGCGCCAGGATGGCGGCGAGGGCCGTCAGCAGCACGGGAATGATACGCGTCTTGCCGGCCTCGATCGCAGCGTCCCTTGTTCGCATGCCGCGCTCGCGCAGCTCGTCCGTAAATTCGATCACGAGGATACCGTTCTTTACCACAATACCCGCCAGGCCGACGATACCCAGACCGGTCATGATGACCGAGACCTGCATTTTCGTAATAGCAAAACCGAGTATCACCCCAATAACGCTGAAGAGTATCTCATTAAGAATGATGACCGACTTGCTGACCGAGTTGAACTGCAGGACGAGCACAGCCAGAATAGCCGCCAGGGCAATGATCAGCGCCTTGAAAAGGAAGGCGCCGGTCTCGGCCTGCTGCTCGCCTTCACCGGTCTGTTTGAAGGTCACGTCGTCCGGCTTCTTCTTGAAGTTAGCCAGGCTCACCGCCAGCTGCTGGTTGACTGCCGTGGGGGTATAGCCGCTGAGCACGTTCGACTTGAGCGTGATCACGCGCTTCTGGTTCTTGCGCTTGACGCTGCCCAGGGTGCTGGTATAGTCCACGTGGACCAGTGAGCTGATGGGTACATTCTTTATCTGTCCGCCGCCCGCCATATCGCGGAAGGTAACGTTCATGTTCAGGAGGTCGCTCAGGTTCTTGCGCTGAACGGCCAGGTTACGTATCTGGATCTTATACTCGTCCTTTCCTTCCTTGATCTTCGAAGCCTCGAGCCCGAAGAGCGCCGTGCGAAGCTGCTGGCCGATCTGGGCAGAGTTCACGCCCTCGATCATCGCCCGCTGGCGATCGACCGTAAGCGTTATTTCGGGGTTGGTCAGGTCGACGTCCATCTTGAGCTCTTCCACACCTGGTGTCTGCAGAGAATCGAGATAGTTCTTGAGCGCTACGGCCGTCTTGATCAGGTCGTCAAAGTCGTCGCTCGCTATTTCGATATTGACGGGCGGATCGGTAGGCGGACCATTCTGCTCCTGGTCGACCGATATCTCCGCTCCGGGTATGCCTTTCATGACGTGCCGTATCGAGTCGAGGTAGATCGCGGTGTGGACGCCGTTGCGTTTGGCGTATTCCACGAACGAGACCTGTATACGCCCCAGCTCGGGATGCGTACTCTGGTCGCCGCTCTGCGGGTCGTTAGCGCCGATGGCTACGTTGGCGATGACGCTCTCCACGATGGGGTTGTCCTTTGTGCCATCACCCATTCCCAATACCCGGTAAACTTTCGACTCCAGTGTCTTTGTGACGCTGTCGGTATAGTCGACCGCAGTCCCTACGGGCAGCTTCAGATAGACGAATATCTGGTTGGGGTCGCCTTTCGGGAAGAAGACGACGTCCACTTTCCGGGCGCCGAAGAAGAGAAAGGAGAATATCAGCAGGGCGAATGTGCTGAGCAGCAGCCAGGCCGGTCTCCAGCCCTTGAGAGCCCAGCGGAGCAGGCTTTCGTAGTGTCCCATGATCCAGGGAAGGACCCGATTTTGAAAAGAATGGATGAGCCCGTCAAAAATGTAGGTGTTCAGGATATTCAGGATCACAAGGAAGAGCAGCAGGTTGCCGGCAAAGGTGAGATGGAAAACATCAAAGAGAATGCCGAAGGCTACCGCGATCCAGAATCCTGGCTTTTTGAACATGTCCGATTTGCGGTGGACGCCCCCGTCTTCCGGATGATTCATGAAGTCAACCGCAAACACAGGGTTCATGATAAAGGCAACCACCAGTGACGCCGCCAGCGTAAAGATCAGCATCGCGGGGAGATACACCATGAACTTGCCAATGATCCCCGGCCAGAACAGCAGCGGGAAGAAGGGAGCAAGCGTGGTGACGGTACCAGCAAGAACAGGCACGAAGACCTCGCCGGCGGCCATTCTCGCAGATGTCGGCGCGTCTAATTTCCCCTTGCCCTGGGTGAAGATGCGGTGTGTGTTCTCGATGACCACGATCGCGTCGTCAACGATGATACCCAGGCCGAAGAGCAGGGCGAAGAGAACGATAAAGTTGAGCGTCACGTGCGAGCCGATGACCAGGTCTGCCGCCGGCAGGAACATAAAGGCGACGAACATGCTCAGGGGTACGGAGAGCGCGACAAAGAATGCATTGACAACCCCCATAAAGAACATGAGGATGATCAGCACAAGGACGAAGCCGATGACGATCGAGTTGACCAGGTCGTCAAACGAGGTCCGTGTCTTGGTGCTCTGGTCGCCGGTGATGTCGATCTTAAGGTCTTTGGGCAGGCTGGTCTGCATTTCCAGCACCGTAGCCCTCACGTCGTCGGAGGTCTTGATCAGGTTTTCCCCTGAGCGCTTGATGATATTCAGCGTGACGACGTTCTTGCCCCCCAGCCGTGCATAGCTCTCACGGTCCTTGATGGTATCCTTGATGACGGCGATATCCTTCAGATAGACCGCGCCGCCGCCGTTGGGGCTGCGGACGATGATCTTCGAAATATCGTCTGCGGTATGGAACTGGCCTTTCAGCTGCAAGTTCCGTTTCATATTCCCGACATCCAGCAGACCGCCGGAGATATCGAGGTTCTCGCCTTTTACGGCATTGCTGATATCGTCGAAGGTAAGATTGGCCGCGCGCAGCTTGTAGTTGTCGACGTTGATCTGGAACTCTCTTTCCGGCGCACCGACGATATCCACACGGTTGAGCTCGGGCAGGTCTTCCAGTCTGTCCTTCATGTCGTCAGCGAACTTCTTCAGCTTCTGCTGGTCATAGTCGCCGCTGATGTTGACGTACATGATCGGCTGGTCGGAGAGGTTGACCTCGAGGGCTGTGGGTTCCTGGGTGAGGTCGGTGGGAAGGTCCTGCTTGGCCTTGTCGATGGCGTCCTTTACTTTCTGCAGGGCGACGTCGGTCTGGACGTCCGTCTCAAATTCCACCACGATGGCGGAATAGTCCTGCTGCGAGGTGCTGGTGAATTTATTGATCTTGGCTCCGGTGATGCCTTTGATCTGCTTCTCAATGGGCCGGGTGACCAGGTTTTCCATGTCTTTCGGGCTGGTCCCTGTATAGATCGTGGAGACATAGATGGTCGGGATCACGATGTCCGGGAACTGTTCTTTCGGCAGGGTAATGAACTGCGTGACACCGATGCCGCTGACGACGAGCATCAGCAGGTAGATAAAGGTCTTGCTTCTGATAGCCCAGGTGGTGACGATAAAGTCTTTGAACTTTCCGGTAATATTTTCTAGTGAGCTCATAAGTGTTTTTTCAATGATGAACTAAATCCGCTGGATCGCGACGGCACTATTGCGTCGTAATGAGCTGACCCTCGTAGAGCCCCTGGTAGCCGTCGGTAACCAGCTGGTCGCCGGATTGCAGCCCGCTGGTAACCTCGACCTGGTCGGAATAGGTCTGGCCGATGGAGATAGTCTTCTTATGGGCTACGGTCTTCTCGCCTTCTCTCGACGCTACCATTACGTATTTCCCTTTCTCGTCGGTCTGCAGCGTGTTCACCGGGATGGTCAGAACATTTTTGGCCGTGTAGTCCTGGAGCTTGACGATCGCGACCTGGTTGGCGCGGATGTCCTTGTCATTTGGTATATGGATCTCTACCTGGAAGGCGCGGTTGCCGGTGTTGATCACTTTACCAGCGACGCGTACCGTACCGGTGATCTCCTTGTTGCCGAGACCGGGGAACGCGATCTTTACGGGGGTACCGACCCTTACACGTTCCTGGTAGATCTCAGGGACCTGGACGACGGCTTTCAGGTTATCGGTGTTGATGATCTGTACGGCCTGACTGCCCGGTGTAAAAGCTTCGCCCACCCTGATAGTAAAGGTATTCAGGGTACCGCTGATGTCGGCATAAACGTTGGTAAAGTCCAGCTGTTCCAGTGCCGTTTTCAGATTTGTCTCGGCCTGGTCGACGTTGTTCTTTGCGGTGATGAGGTCCACCTCGCTGCCGATCTTCTCGTCCCAGAGGTTCTTGCGGCGCTGATAGAGGTCTTTGGCATAGGCCAGCTGCGTCTGCGCGCCGGACACCTGTTGGCGCTGAAGGGCATCATCTAATTTCAGCAGCAGCTGACCCTTGTTGACATGATCGCCCTGTTTGACAAATACCTGTCTGACCACGCCGCCCTGCCCACGGGGAGATATATACGATAAATTCTCCGCCTCTACGTCACCCTGCAAGTCAATATAATGCGTAAAAGAAGTGGGAGCCAGCGCGGACAGCGCGACCAGCTTGGCCTTTTCTTTGGAGCCCGCGGCGGTATCGGAGGCCCCGAGGTCTTTCTCGAGGTCTGCGATCTGTTTGGTCAGCTTTTCCTGCTGGTCCTTGAGGGCGGCGAGGCGTGCCTTCTTTCCGGCAGGGGTATTGTCTCCCTTGTCGGTGGTGCTGCCGCACGCGGCGAGGATAAGTGTGGCGCTTATGGTGACAGCGGTCAGTATCTTGTTCATAAACTGTATGTTGAAGTAGTTAGAGTATTTATAGTTTGCCGATCGCGTTGAGGTAGTCCACTTTGGCTACGACAGCGCTGTAAAGGGCATTGAAATAGTTGGCCTGGGCCGTCTTCTGATCGGACAGGGCAGTTATGATCTCGATATTGGATCCCAGCCCCTGCTCGTATTTCTTGCGCGTCTGGTCATAAACTTTTTGCGCCAGGTCCTTGTTCTTCTTCTGATAGTCCAGCGTGGAGAGCGCCGCGGCAAACCGGAGCTGCGCCTCTTTCACGTCGTTGTCTATACGGTTGCGGAGCGAGTCCATATTATTCTGCGTCTGGGCAAGCCTCAGCCTCGCCTGCCGGACATTGGCGGCCTTGTAAAAACCGTCGAAGATCGGGATGTTGACGCTGAGCCCGATATAGGTGGTAGGGAACCAGCTGTTCTTCTGTCCGAGGTTGAAATCGTTGGTATACTGGTTCTGCGAGTAGTTGGCGACGAAGTTGGCGGTTGGTATATACTCCTTCTTGTATCTTTTGATATCGTACTGGTTCAGCTTTTCATTGATCTGCAGCAGCTGGTAGTCATGACGGTCGGTATACTTGTAGCTGTCCCCCATGGCCGCATTGCGGACCATGTCATCTGTCAGCGTATCGCTAAGATGTAAAGAGTCCCTAACCGGCATGCCCATCAGGACCTTGAGCCCGAGATAGCCGTTGGCGATATTGAACTCCAGCTGGGTCTTTTCGGACTGGAGATTGGTCAGCTGTACCTGGGCCTTGTCGATGTCCAGCTGTTCCTGAAATCCGTTCTTAACCATCTCCGTCGTATTATGCAGCAGCGCATTCTGCTGAACGATGTTCGCGTCTATCTGGTCGATCTGCGACTTCGCGATCAGCAGCTGATAGTATATCTTATAAATATTCGCCCGGATGGCCTGTTCGGTGACGGCCTGTTTTTGCCTGTAAAAGTCCAGGGATGCCTGACGGGCCTGGAGGCCGACGAATACCTGGCCGTCGAACAGCACCTGCTTGAGGGTTACCCCGCCTGTGGCGTTGTACTGAGTGCCGAACTTCAGCGGGATGAATTTTCCGGGCTGGTTGACGAACTCTCCGGGTATCAGCGTAGTTGGTATCTGGATATAGTCCGTCCAGCCCAGATTGCCGGTTACCTGAGGCAGCGCCTGGGAAGTGGTCGCGCGGTTGGCCTGGTCCTGTATCTGGTAGTCGAGCAGCGCATTCTTTACGATCACGCTGTTCTTCGTCGCGAAGTCGATAGCCTGTGAAAGGGAGAGATCATAAACGACCGGCTGGCCGGATGGCTGGTTTCCCCGGGCTGATGGTTGGCCCGGCTGGACGGACATCTGCGCCTGGACGCCTGCAGCCAGCAGGAGAATCACAACCGTTGCAAGGCTATGGAGACGGCCGGAGGATAAGTGTCGTCTATTAAGCATTGTTTTCATCCGTACATAATTTTTTTGCAATGGTCGGATGGAACCTCTCTGTTCATCCCTTTGTGTGTCAAAATTTATCATGCTCGGTTTCATGAGCTATTTTTTTGTTGCGTTCGATGGTGTATCTCTCGATCAGCTGTCTGCCCTTTTCCGTGACCACTCCGTAAAGGAAGAGCATCGCCAGCTCGAAGTTCACCTCGGAAATTTTATACCGGGTATGGGGGAACAGGTCTGGGTTGAATATCAGAAAACAGGACTCGATACGGTTTTTTGCCACTATATCCGACTGAAAATCAGCTCTATATACACCTTCCTGGCGGCCCCTGCTGAGATTGTCGAGGATCGCCTGATAGAGGAACTGATATTTATATTCCCTCAGTTTCTGGAAGGCCCTGGGGTGATGTTTCTCCAGATCGTAGAGCATCAGGGGGTTCATGTACTTCAGCATCTCATCGAGGTCCTCCACGGCGATAAATATCTCCTGGACGGCGTCTGCTGCCTGGTCGCGGTACTGGACACATTCGACCTCATTGGCCTTTATCTCCCGTTCGATGACCGCCGAGACCATGTCATCCTTGTCTGTAAAGAACTGATAGATAGTCTTTTTTGAAATTCCTAGCTGGGAGGCGATCTCATCCATGGTGATGGACCGAATGCCGTAACGCATGAACAGATCAGCCGCCTTTGTCAATATTCTCTCTTTTACTTCCATTTTTGATCTCCCCGGGGTCGCGCTCCCGGATCCAGGCCGGGTCATGCGGTTATCCCATTTCGGCCGCTAAACTACGGAAACTTTCAGCGTTGTCAAAGTTTCCATGGTTTATTTTGCTGTCTGTTGTCGGTGAACGGCGGATTTTGTCGGTGAATGGTTGTTGGTGAACGGAGGAAAGCATCGGTGAATGGTTGGCGGTCAACGGGGAATTCGCCAGTGAACGGGTGCTGGTGAACGGGGAATTTGTTGGCGAATGGTTGGCCGTCAACGAGGGATCTGTCGACGAATGATTGCCCGTGCACAGAGGATTTCGACGGTAAATGACGGATTTGGAAGTAATTTTGACACAAAACTGCTGCACATGTCTTCTCGACAAATACCCCGCAACCTGTTCAAGCTCTTTTTGCAGGGTCTGCTGATTCTGGCGCCGATATCGATCACCATATTCTTTGTCGTCTCGACCTTCCAGTGGGTGGACGGCATCCTGCCCAACTTAGTGCACAACCTGGCGCCGAACTGGATAGGGGTCGACCAGTACGGGTCTCCGCGCCGGATACCGGGACTTGGTTTCGTCGTCTTCATCGGCATCGCCCTGCTGGTGGGCTATATTTCACCCTCCTTTATCGTCAGTCGCGTAGTGGATTTTGCTGAGAGCCTGCTCGAGCGTACGCCGGGAATAAAATTTATCTATTCTACTGTCAAGGATTTTTTCGAGGCGTTCGCAGGCAGCAAGAGAAAGTTCGACAAGGCGGTGCTCGTCAGCGTCAATGCCCCGGACGTCTGGCAGGTCGGGTTTATCACACAGGAAGAGCTGCACGAATTCGACCTCAAAGAATATGTTGCCGTCTATCTACCGCAATCCTACGCTTTTGCGGGCCATCTGTACTTTGTAAAACGTGACCGGGTGCGGGTCCTGACGGATATCAGCTCGGCAGACGCGATGAAATTCGCTATCTCGGGCGGGGTCGCCGATGTGGAAGAACAGCTGAAGCAGGCGTGATATTTGCTCCCATGTGCCTATCTTTGGACTTCTATGGCGGACCAGTGGGGTTCGCCACATAAAATTTTGTAAGTATATGGTTCACAATTTCAATTCCGGTCCCAGTGTTCTACCAAAAGAGGTATTTGAAGAGGCCAGCCGCGCCGTGCTCGACTTCAACGGCACGGGGCTGTCCATACTGGAGATCGGACATCGCACTTCGCTGTTCCAGGCGGTGATCGATGAGGCCATCCAGACCACGCGCGAGCTGATGAAGCTTGACAGCGATCATGAAGTCCTTTTTTTACACGGCGGCGCCTCCACACAGTTCTTTCAGATCCCTATGAACCTGCTCGCAGAAGGTTCACTCGCAGCCTATCTCGACTGCGGCACCTGGGGTAAGAAGGCCATCAAGGAAGCCAAACTCTATGGCAATGTCGAAGTAGTGGCCAGCTCAAAAGACAAGAACTATACCTATATTCCGAAGGGGTATACGATCCCCTCCGGCGCGACCTATTTTCACTATACGACCAATAATACCATTGAAGGAACGCAGATGCACTCGATCCCCGAGACCACGGTACCGCTGGTGGCGGATATGAGCAGCGATATCCTCAGCTATGAGATGGACTTCAACCGGTTTGCTCTTATCTATGCCGGCGCACAGAAGAATATGGGGGCCGCGGGTGTCAACCTGGTCGTCGTAAAAAAGGATATGCTGGGCAAGGCCGGGCGTCCCCTGCCGACGATGATGGACTACCGCGAGCATATTGCCAACGGGTCGCTGCTGAATACTCCGCCCGTATTTGCGATCTACGTCGCGATGCTGACCCTGCGCTGGCTGAAGCAGCAAGGCGGAGTAAGCGTCATCGAGAAGATCAACGACAGGAAGGCAAAGCTGCTCTATGATACGCTGGACAGCTTGCCCGTCTTCCGCCCAACGGTAGCCAAAGAGGATCGGAGCAAGATGAACGTGGTCTGGGTGATGGACGATCCCGAACTGGAGAAGGAGTTCCTTGCCATCTGTAAAGAGAACGGCATGGTCGGTATAAAAGGACACCGTAGCGTCGGTGGTTTCCGCGCGTCCCTGTACAACGCGCTGCCCATGGAGAGCGTAGAGGTGCTGACGGCACTTATGAATGAATTTGCACTTAAAAAAGCTTAACCTAATATGTCCACGATTGTTCCTTTCCAGGCTTTGCGGCCTGCTCCTCAGTTTGCCGGCCAGGTAGCTTCAAAACCTTATGACGTGCTCAACAGTCACGAGGCCCGGGAAGAAGCAGCCGATAATCCCTATTCTTTTCTGCATATCACCAAGTCGGAGATCGATATGCCGCTCAATGTCGACATTCATTCCCAGGAAGTATACGACAAGGCCAAAGAGAACCTGCAGAGCTTTATCGAAAAGGGTATCCTGGTACAGGAGAACAAACCCTGCTATTATATCTACCAGCTGATCATGGACGGCAGAAGCCAGACAGGACTGGTCTGCGGCAGCAGCGTAGACGACTATGAGAAGGGTATTATCAAGAAGCATGAGCTGACGCGTCCTGACAAAGAGAAGGACCGCATCGATCATATGAAGACGATCCACGCCCAGACGGGCAACGTCTTCTTAGCCTACCGCAGCGTCAATGCTATCGACGACCTCATTGAGAGTGTAAAAAGGGAAACCGCCCCTCTCTACGACTTCACCGCATCCGACGGCGTGCAGCATACCGTCTGGGTCGTCGAGGATGGCAGTACGATCGACGCCATCACCGGTCTGTTTGCAACCGAAGTGCCGTTCACCTATATCGCCGATGGGCACCACCGTGCGGCCTCCGCTGCCAAGGTACGGAAGGCGCTGGGACAGGAAGCATCCGAATCCGCGAACTACTTCCTCACCACCCTCTTCCCCTCCGACCAGCTGCATATCCTCGACTACAACCGGCTCATCCATGACCTCTTTGGCGCCAGCGTCGAAGAATTCATGAACAAGCTGGCAAAGGACTTCTTTGTAGGCCGGGTCGACAAGGCCTTTTCTCCGCAACAGCTGCACGAGTTCGGGCTGTATATAGGCGGCAGCTGGTACAAGCTGGTCGCAAAGGACGGCACCTATACCACCGACCCGATCGGGGTACTGGACGTCAGCATCCTGCAAAAGAACATTCTCGACAAGCTGCTGGCCATCAAGGACCCGAGGACGGACAAACGCATTGACTTCGTCGGCGGCATCCGCGGCCTGGCCGAGCTGGAGAAGCGCGTCGACAGCGGCGAGATGAAGGCCGCTTTCAGCCTCTACCCCGTGAGCATCCAGCAGCTGTTCGACATCGCCGACAGCGGCGAGATCATGCCGCCTAAAAGCACCTGGTTCGAGCCCAAACTGAGAGATGGGTTGCTTACACATTTGATATAAAAAACGTAAACCGCATGAGCAGGATATACGGATTATCCTTTGCACTGATCTTGACCGGCCTGACCTCCTTCGCACAAACGGCAACTGACGCCGCAAAGACGCCGCAGGAGACGGCCAGGGCATATACCCGTCAGGGCGACTACAACAATGCCATCGTGGTGCTCAACGGCGCCTTGCAGAAAGATCCCCAGAACCTCGAGCTGCAAAAGGATCTTTCCTTCAATTATTACCTGGGCCGTGAATACCCGAAGGGGCTGACCCTTGCAAAGCAGCTCGTCGAGCGGCCGGACGCGGACGTGCAGTCCTACCAGATACTGGCCATGCTCTACAAGGCCGTAGACGAAAGCAAGGAATGCGAGAAGCTCTATAAGGCGGGCATCAAGCGCTGGCCCCGTAGCGGCGTCCTCTATAGCGAATACGGCGAAATGCTCTGGGCCCGGCAGGACTACAGCGCGATCAGGCAGTGGGAGACCGGCATCAGGGTTGATCCCAACTACTCCTCCAACTACTATTTCGCGGCGAACTATTACTATCTCACCCTTGACAAAGTATGGGCCATCATCTACGGAGAAACCTTTGTTAACCTGGAAAGCTACAGCAAGCGGACCGCAACAATGAAGGACATACTGACCGAATCCTATAAGAAGCTCTTCGCCGATGCGGACATGACCAAAGGACAGGACATCAAAAACCCCTTTGTCTCCGCCTGGATCAACGTGATGAGCAAGCTGGCCTTTACCGTAAAGGACGGCCTCAACGCGGAGACCCTCACGGTCCTACGGACTAAGTTCATTATCAACTGGTTCAATACCTACCCCAGCAATTTCCCGCTGAGGCTCTTCGACTACCAGCGCCAGCTGCTGAAGGAAGGGATGTATGACGCCTACAATCAGTGGATCTTCGGGGCCGCCGGCAATCTGCCCGCATTCCAGGCCTGGACAAATGCCCACAGCGACGAATACAACCGGTTTGTCAATTTCCAGAAAGGGAGGGTGTTCAAGCTGCCCGCTGAGGGTCAATACTACCAATCGGAGCCTAAATAAGGGTCCAGTCGGGGATTGGTCATTCCTGATAATTTTCCTAATTTGATGGCGGATGCGGATCACCCCATCCCTTTAAACTATAGTTATGACCGAACCCAAACGATTGTTCGACTGCATTCAATACAATCTGGACAAGGCTTCGTACCCTGACATGCTGGCCGCCAAGGAGGACGGGAAATGGCAGACCTACAGTACTGCGGAGATCGCGGCGACCGTTGACAGACTGAGCCTCGGCCTCCTTAATTTGGGCATCTCGGGCGGCGACCGCACGCCGGAAGGCATCGACAAGGTAGGGGTCATCGCCAAGAACCGTCCCGAATGGATAATGCTCGACCTCGCCGTCCAGAAGACGGGGGCCGTACTCGCGCCCATCTACCCCACCATCGCCGTCGCCGAACTGGAGTTCATCCTGAATGACGCACAGGTAAAGATCGTCTTCGTCAATGACGAAGAGCTGTTCCATAAAGTTCTGAGCATCAAGGATAGGGTGCCCAGTCTCCGGGAGATATTCACCTTCGAGCACGTCGCCCGCGCAAAGCACTGGAAGGAATTGCTGGTCAAGCCGACGCCGGAAGACCTCGACCGGCTGGCCTCCATCAGCGGCAGCATCCGGTCGAATGACCTGGCCACCATCATCTATACTTCCGGGACCACGGGCACGCCGAAAGGGGTCATGCTGTCCCATCAAAATATATATTCGAACGTCGAGGCCTGTCTTCCCTGCCTGCCGAGGGGGCCGTTGAGGGTATTGAGCTTCCTGCCACTCAACCATATCTACGAGCGGATGCTCACCTATCTCTACCTGTTCAGCGGCACCAGCATTTACTACGCCGAGAGCATGGAAACCATCGGGGACAACTTGAAAGAGGTGAAGCCGCAGATGTTCGTGACCGTCCCCCGTCTCCTGGAAAAGGTCTACGACCGCATCATGCAGAAGGGCTCAGAGCTGACGGGGATCAAGAAAAAGCTGTTCTTCTGGGCCCACGGCCTCGCGGCCCGGTATGAGATCAACAAGAATATGGGAGCCTGGTACAACTTCCAGCTGTCGCTCGCCAACCGGCTGATCTTCAGCAAATGGAGGGAGGCGCTGGGCAACAATCTTATCTGTATCGCCAGCGGCGGGGCGGCCTGCCAGGTGCGGCTGATCCGCATATTTACCGCGGCCCGCATCGCGATAATGGAAGGCTATGGCCTCACCGAGACCTCACCCGTCATCAGCGTCAATCGGATCGAAGTAAAGGATCGTATGTTCGGAACCGTTGGCCCGATCCTGTGCAATGTAGAGGTGAAGATAGCCGGGGACGGAGAGATACTCTGCAAGGGTCCCAACATAATGATGGGCTACTACAAGCGGCCAGACCTTACGGCCGAGGTCATGACCGACGGCTGGTTCCATACAGGAGACATCGGCGAGATGGTCTCCGGACGCTTCTTGAAGATCACCGACCGGAAGAAAGAGCTGTTCAAGACCAGCGGCGGGAAATACGTTGCCCCCCTGGCCATCGAGAGCAAGCTGAAAGAGTCGCCCTTTGTAGAGCAGATCATGATCGTCGGCCCGGAGAGGAAATTCGTGGGAGCGCTGATCGTTCCGGCCTTTCCCTATCTCAAGGACTGGTGCAAACAGCACAATGTAAAAGCGGGCAGCAATGAGGAGATGATCCATCAGCCGGAAGTGCTGGCCTTCTATAAAGAGGTCGTGGAGAGCTACAATAAGAATTTCAGCCACGTCGAGCAGATCAAGAGATTCGAGCTGCTGCCGGCAGAATGGACGATCGACGGTGGTGAGATGACGCCCAAGCTGAGCCTTCGCCGAAAAGTAGTGACCGAAAAATACCGGGCGCTGATCGAAAAGATCTACGCCGAATAGACCTTTTTTTATTGAATAAACCCTTTAAACCTAACAAACCTTAACATGAAAAATCACACAGGCCTTCTGGCCCTGGCGCTTTTTGCCGGGATGATCGCAAGTGCCCAGACCCCAACCCCGCTGCCCGCCCACAACACGGCAAGGAACACAACCCAAACTCCGGTCCGAAGCACCGTGACCGAAGAGGAGGCCCTTCAGCTCGCGCATAGAATAGAGCTCGAGGCTAACGCAGGCAATCCGGCTACGCTGAATCGTCTGTTCGATCCCACCCTCCTTGTCGACCGGATCAGCGAAAAAAGTCCGGACCTGAAAGACGGCTCTTTCCGCAGAAGGTTCCAGGAGGGTGTCGCCGAAAGCATTACTCACTTTGGGTTGCAGGTCACGAACAATATCAAGGGCGGGGGCTATCACCTCATCCGCGTATACGAATACAAAGGCTCGCGGCACATGCTCTTCCGCCTGCACGATGGCAGCGCTGCGCTCAACTATCACGACTACATACTCGAAAAGGTTAAGGATTCGGTCAGGGCCTCCGATTGTTATATCTATGTGAGCGACGATTACATCAGCACCACGATGAGCGTGATGCTGAACACGATGAACCTTAAAAATGCGACCACTAATCCTCCGGAATTAAATTTCCTTGCCGGGATGATCCAGCTGTATCAGAAAAAGGACTATGCGGGAATAAAAGACTTCTTTGAGAAAAGCGATTCGAGGATGAAGGATGACAAGGGCATGTATCTCCTCTACGTCCTTTGCTGCAAAAAGGTCGACGTGGAAAAATACCAGGAGGTCCTGGAGCACTATATCACTCATTTCCCCGACGCTGCGAGCGGCTATCTGATGATCATCGACCTTTATTATACGAAGAAGGAGCCTGAAAAAGGGCTTGTGGCGGTAGAAAAGCTGGACAGCCTGATCGGCAAGGACCCTTTCCTGGATTATTACAGGGGCAGGTGCTACGATATGCAGGGAAAAAGTGCGGAATCCATCAGGTGCTTTGAGACGACCTACCGGCTGGACCCTTCTTTCGAAAGAAATACGATCCGGCTTATAGTTGCCTATGCTGCGAACAAGCAGAATGACAAGGCACGAACGATCATCGGCGAATACAAAAGATCGCCGGCCTTCGCCCAGGAGAACCTGGACGCAGTGTATAAGAGGTTTCCCGAGTTGAAATAGGCGCCGCCCTAGACCTTTTCTTTAAAGGTCAGCAGCTGCCATTTTCCGTTGCCGACGATCAGGAAGACGATCAGCAGCAGCAGCGTGGCCACGGGCAGCAACACGGCGGAAAATGGCCGGTACAGGTCGTTATTGACAAAGAAGATGGCCCCCAGCAATATGGGTATCTGTATCAGGCAGGCAAAACGGGTGAGCACTCCCATGATCAGCAATCCACCACCCAGGATATGGGCAAAAGCGATGTAATTGCTCATGAGCATGGATGAAAAAGACCCGAAAGACATTTTGTTGGTGATAAGGGCGAGCATGGTCCCCATGTTCATCAGGAAGTCAACTCCTTTGTAGCAGAGGAATACTCCCAGTAAGATGCGTACGATATCAAGCCATTGCGGATGATGGGTGTCCCCCCAGTGTTCTACACGTTGTACGAGGTTCATATAGCATCGTTTTATGTTGGTGTAAAGAGCTTCTACTGTAATATAACAAAAAAAAGAGACCCCACCAAGAGGCAGGGTCTGAAATGATGTGTCGGCGGCGTGGTCGCGCCGGTTGCGCGGGGTGGCAAGGTCGCGCGGGATGGCCAGGTCGCGCCGGTTGTGTCAATATCCTGGGTTCTGAACAATGTTCGGATATTGGGCCAGGATGGCCGCGGGCAGAGGCAGCAGATTATTTGTCCCGGGCTTAAAGCCCTTGGGTCCGAGGACATTCGGCGCGATACCCCATCGGAGGAGATTGGAGAATCTGTCCCCCTGGCGGATAGTTTCCGTCTGCCATGCAGCTTGAAGAGCCGTCATCCCGTCTGAAAGACCGCTGATCGCGATGGTCGGCTGTCCTCTGCGGGTAAGCAGGAGGTTGATATCCGTCTGGGCATTTGAATAATTACCTAAATTAAGCTGTGCTTCCGCGTCCATCAGCAATACGTGCGCATAGCGGATAACCGGACAGACCACCACTGGAGTGGAAGGGGGAAAGACCCCATTGTACAGCCAGCTGACAAAACCGACTGTAGAGAATCCGGGAGCCCACATAGTCTCACTGTTGGGAGAGCCCGTCATCCAGATATACGGTACACCCAGCTGATAAGTTCCCGAGGCGATGACAGACTGTGTATAGCCAGCAACGGCAGTATAGTCCTTCTTCCAGAGCGCGGCCCTTGCCAGCAGACCCGTGGCGGCGCCCTTTGTCAGTCCGATGCCCCCGTCAGTACGTGACGCTGGCAGGTCCGCAGCCGCGGCAGTAAGGTCGCTTTTAATGTAGGCATACAGCTCGTCGGTAGTGCTGCGGCTTGCACCGGGATACAGGATAGGCGTAATATCGTGCTGAATAGGCAGCCCGCCAAAATAGGTCATCAGCTCCAGGTAGATATAGGCGCGAAGGCCGCGGGCCTGTGCGATAAAATCGGTTTTCTGGTCTGCCGGCATGCTGCTGATATTCGGCACGTCGTTGACAATATGGTTCAGCTGGCCGAGTTGGGAATAGCTGGCTTGAAAGGTGCTCTGGATCTGCGGCGTGAGCGGCGTCATCGTGAAATTATCAAAGGGACAAAATGTCGTTGAGGCCGAGCAGTCAGCATCATCGCTGAGCATTGCGTCCATGGCGAGCAGATAGTCGTAGGCCGGCGTAAGGGAAGTATAGACACTGGAGAGTATCAATTGAGCGTCGGACCCGCTCTGCACCGGTTTGAAAAAATAACCCATCAGAATGGTCGCTCCGGCCGGGGCGTCCTTGGAGGCAGTGGCCTGCAGGGCCGGGACAGGGCCTATATCCGTGAAGTCAAACTTTCCGTCGCCATTGGTGTCCTTCCATATCATGGCGCCAGAGTTCTTGTCCACCGAATCGGAAGAAAAGCCAATATAGGTGCCATTGACCAACTCGGTAAAATAATTGAACACGTTGTTGACGGATCCCTTAGCGGCGACTACATAGTAAGTACCGGCTCTGATCCCGTTGAAGGCGGCCACTCCGCTGGCATTGGTCGTCACGGTGTACAACGCCTTGTTGCCGGCGGCATAGTCGGCCTGGGTGGCGTACAGCGAGACGGTAGCGCCGGAGGACAGCACGCCCTTTGGCTGGGAAGCGGACCACTGGGAAGCGTCCCAAACTGTAAACGACACCGGGGCCGCCGCATTCAGCAGCCGTGCCGCGCCGTAGATGATAAAATTCGTACCCGTGTAGGGGGTCGTCACATTGATGGCAACGCCATTCACCTGGACGATGCCGCTGCTAACGGTGATGGTCAGTGTTTTACCGCTGAGCGTAGTAAGCGTCTTTCCCGCCGTAAGATCGGCGGGCTTTAACAAGCCCTTTACTACGTAGTCTTTCAGCACCGAAGAGTCGGGCATCATCTCCGTGGTCGGAGCGGCGCTTCCGCCAAACGCGCTGTTGGCAGGGGCGAAGATGGTTACTCCGGTTGCAACGTCCTGGTCACCCAGGGTAGAGGCCTTGAAGGCGCCGTTAAAATCACTCAGGGAGTCGGTTGCCGACAGCTGTTTGCCGATGGCGACGGACACATCGGAGCCTGTAGGCGGAGGCGGAGTACCGGGCTTGTCCTTCTTGGAACATGCAGCAGATAACATTACGGATAGGGCTAACAGATAGTAATTTTTCTTCATAAGTTTTTTATAGGATTGAGTACGGACTTAAACGGTTTAGCCGCAGTCCAATTGTCTTGCCGCGACGATAATTTGTGACCGTTGACCGGAACGGTGATCATTACGGGAACGCTGGTCACCGCGGGACCCGGGACCAATTTGGGAATAGGCATTACCGTGGGAGATGGGGTCTAGGCCCGGTAATTCCGAATCAGTCTCCCCAGCGTCTTCAAACCTTCCTCAACTTCCGTATCCCATGGTCGCGCATAGCTGATCCTCAGGTAGTTGGAAAAGTTCGGCTGCGCCGAGAACAATTGACCCGGCGCGACCGAGATACCGTGCTTCAGCGCCTCCTGATAGAGCCGGTAGGCATTGATCTTACGGTCAAGCTCAACCCAGAGCACAAAGCCACCCTGCGGGCGGGACATCCGCGTACCCTCGGGAAACCAGGTCATGATCCCCTGTATATAACGAAGACACTGCGTATGCAGCGCCTTCCGCAGCCGCTTGAGGTGATACTCATACCGGCCGATACTGAGGAAATGCGCCATGGCCATCTGGGTGAGCGAAGTGCCGGTGACCGTATGGATCATCTTCGTACGCAGGACTTCCTGCGTGAACCTTCCGGCGAGCGTCCAGCCGATACGATAGCCCGGCGACAGCGACTTGGACAGCGAGCTGCAATAGAGCACCCACCCTTCCCTGTCAAAAGACTTGCAGGTCTTGGGGCGTTGTCTGCCGAAATACAATTCTCCGTAGATATCGTCCTCGATAAGGGGTATCTGGTGTTGCGTGATAAGCCGCACCAATTGCTGCTTCTTTTCGTCGGGCATACAGGCGCCGACAGGATTGCTGAAATTGGTCACGAAGACGCAGGCCTTTATCGGGAACCGGGTGATGAGCTTTTCGAGACGCGCGGGGTCGATACCGGTCAACGGGTCGGACGTTATCTCCAGCGCCTTCAGGCCGAGGCTTTCTATCACCTGGAAGATGCCGAAATAGGTAGGGTTCTCGATGGCTACCGTATCACCGGGCCTGGTCACCGCCTTCAGACACATGACTACCGCCTCCATACAACCGGCCGTGACGACTATATCGTCCGCTGCGAACTTGCCTCCCCAGTGGAAAGCGAGACGGGCGAGCTGTCGCCTCAGCTCGGGATTACCCTGCGAGTGCTCATACAGAATGCCGTGATGTTTTGATTCGCGCAGCGCATGCATCATCGATTTATTCAGCCTGGCAGCCGGCAGCAGCGAGGTGGGTGGCGCAGCGATGGAAAAGTTCACCAGGTCCTGCGCCGAGATATTCTTATAAACGGCGGCGATCATGTCCCTTATGCTAACATCGCTCGCTACGGGTTCGGGCTCTGTACATCCCGGCAGCCCCGGCATGCGGCGGAAGTTGAACCGGACATAGTATCCCGATTTGGGCCTGGCCTCTACCAGGCCTTTTCCTTCCAGGTGATAATACGCCTGGAAGGCCGTGCCCATGCTGATGCCGTATTCTTCGCTCAGCATTCGCACGGAGGGCAGCTTGTCGCCGATCTTCAGTATGTCGTCGGCGATCATCTTCTCCAGTCCTTCGGCTATCTGGAGATAGAGGTGGTCTGCGCCGGCGGGTCGTTTCTTTTGCATGGCATTTTTTCAATCTGATCTAGTGCAAATTAACGAATCTGCATCTGTTTTTTACAGGGGATATTCAGGAAATTTGTTCTAAAATCAACCGTTATGAATTTAATCAGCGATATGCACATCCCTGTGCGCAGGGTGTCTCATTCCCGTATCCACGAGGTCGACTGGGGCTATCTCGAGCTGGGGCAGTACAATTCGGATCACATGCTCGTATGCGATTATTCCGAGGGCCGGTGGTTTGGTCCCGAGATCATGCCTTTCGGACCTTTCTCCCTGCTGCCTACTACGCTGGCCTTTCACTATGGGCAGACCATCTTCGAGGGAATGAAGGCCTTCCGGACAGTAGACGGGAGAGTACATATCTTTCGTCCCGAGAAGCACTACGAGCGGTGGGTGAGGTCTGCAGAAAGACTCTGTATGCCGGTAGTCTCTTCTGAGGTATTCATAGAGGGCATGCGCCGCCTCGTGCAGCTTGACAGGGAATGGGCGCCGGGCAGTATCGGCAGCGCGCTGTATATACGTCCATTCCAGATAGCTACCGATCACCGGCTCAAGCTGAAGATCGCCGACAGCTACCGGTTTGCCATTGTCTGCTCGCCGGCCGGCAACTATTTCTCCCGCCCGGTACGGGTGAAGGTCGAACGTGAATACGCCCGGGCGGTCAAAGGCGGGACAGGCTATGCCAAATGCGGCGGCAACTATGGCGCTTCCCTGTATCCCACTCAGATGGCGAAGGCAGAGGGATACGACCAGGTATTGTGGACCGACGGCGTTTCTCACCAGTATATAGAAGAGTCGGGTATGATGAATGTCTTCTTTGTCATAGACGGCGTGCTGGTCACTCCGCCGTTGAACGATACCACGCTCGACGGCGTGACGAGGGACAGTCTGCTTGTCCTTGCCTCGGCCGCTGGGATACCCGTAGAGGAAAGATCCATCAGCGTTGACGAGCTGCGTGACGGTCTCGGGCGCGGGCGGGTGCAGGAGGCCTTTGGCGCCGGCACGGCGGCTGTCATCTCCCCCATCTGGCAGATCGGCATCGACGGCAGGGACTACACGATACCCGTCAACAGGGACGGTAGCAGCATCGGGCTGGAGCTCAAAGAGGCGCTGGATTCCATACGCTATGGCCGGACAGAGGATCCCTATGGCTGGAATTTTTACGTATAGCCCCGGGGCCCCGGAATTTCCCGCAAATTAGCTACCTTGACGGGAGAATGGAAAAAGAAAGACTAAAGACCCCGGACTGGAAACTATGGGGGCCGTATCTGTCCGACAGACAGTGGGGCACCGTCAGGGAAGACTACAGCGCCGACGGACAGGCATGGACCTTTACGACACACGATATGGCCTCCCGCAAGGCCTGGAGATGGGGAGAGGAAGGCATCGCCGGCATTGCGGACAAACGGCAGAGACTCTGCTTTGCCGTCAGCCTTTGGAATAAAAAGGACCCGATCCTCAAGGAAAGATACTTCGGCCTCACCGTCAATGAGGGCAATCACGGAGAGGACGTGAAAGAGCTGTACTATTACCTCGACTCTTCGCCGACGCACTCCTATATGAAGATGCTCTACAAGTACCCCCATGCAGCATTTCCGTACGAGTGGCTGGTACGGGAGAACAGACGGCGTACGAGGTCGGAGCCGGAGTTCGAGCTGATAGACACCGGTCTTTTCAACGATGACAACTACTTCGACGTCTTTGTAGAATACGCAAAGGCCGGCATGGAAGACATCCTCATCCGGATAACCGTGCACAACCGCGGAAAGAACGCGGCTGCACTGAACATCCTTCCTACTGTCTGGTTCCGCAATACCTGGAGCTGGGGCCACGATGACTACAAGCCGACGATGTTCTCTTCCAACGAGGGAAACATCCTTATGGAGCACCACGAGATAGGTGACTATACCCTGTATGGCGATGACATGGACCTGGGGCTGTTCTGCGACAACGAGACCAACTACCACAAGCTCTATGGAGCCGACAACAGAAGTCAGTATTTCAAGGACGGCATACAGGAATACCTGATCCATGGCGACGAGAACGCCATCAATTATCTGCAGGGTACCAAGGCAGCATTCAACTACGACAGGATAGTCCCCGGTGGCGGGTCGGAAACCATTCGCCTGAGACTGGCAAAAGGCACCAATGCGAACCCGTTCAGGGATTTTGAGGAAGTCTTCTCCACGAGGATAAAGGAGACGGATGAATTTTATGCAGAGATACAGAAGGAAATAAAAGACGAGGACGAGCGCCGTGTACAGCGTCAGGCGTTTGCGGGGATGCTATGGAACAAGCAGCTCTACTACTACAACGTAGACGAATGGCTGAAGGGCGACCCCGCTCAGCCGCCGCCGCCGCCCGAACGCTGGAAGGGACGCAACTACGAATGGCGGCACCTCAAGAACAGCAATATCATCTCCATGCCCGACAAATGGGAATACCCATGGTATGCGGCCTGGGACCTGGCCTTCCACTGTATCATCTTTGCGCTCATCGACGCCGACTTCGCCAAACACCAGCTGATCCTGCTGACCCACGACTGGTATATGCACCCCAACGGCCAGCTTCCCGCCTATGAGTGGGCCTTTGGCGATACCAATCCGCCCGTGCACGCCTGGGCGGCATACCGGGTATATGAGATAGACAAGCACGAGAATGGTGGACAGGGCGATATAACATTCCTGGAAACCGTTTTTCATAAGCTCCTGCTCAACTTCACGTGGTGGGTCAACCGAAAGGACGCGGAGGGTAATAACATCTTCGAGGGCGGGTTTCTCGGGATGGACAATATCGGGGTGTTCGACCGCAACATGCGTCTTCCCGGAGGAGCGCGGCTCGAGCAGGCCGACGGCACCAGCTGGATGGCCTTCTATTCGCTAAATCTGATGCGAATGGCCCTGGAGCTTTCCCAGATGAATCCCGTCTACCAGGATATGGCCAATAAGTTCTTCGAACATTTCCTCCACATCGCCCAGGCCATGGCGAGCATGGGGACGAATATCGACGGTCTCTGGGACAAGGAAGACGAGTTCTACTACGATACGCTGCGCCTGCCGGGAGACAAGAGCATCCGCATGAGGATACGCTCGCTGGTCGGCCTTGTTCCCATGTTTGCGGTCGAGGTCATTGACGACGAGGTGCTGCAGTCGCTGCCGGAATTTACCAAACGACTGAAATGGCTGCTCGAACATCGCCCGGACCTGGCTGCGCTGGTATCCCGCTGGCACGAGAAGGGTTCGGACGAAAAACACCTTTTGTCGCTGCTGAGGGGGCACCGGATCAAGCGGATCCTCTGCCGGATGCTTGACGAGACCGAATTTCTCAGCGACTACGGGGTCAGGTCGATATCCAAATATCACGAGCAGCATCCTTACGAGTTCAGCGTGGATGGAACGGTGCTGACGATAAAGTATACCCCGGCAGAGTCCAATGTGCCCTTGTTCGGCGGCAACTCCAACTGGCGGGGACCCGTCTGGATGCCGCCTAACTTCCTTGTTATCGAGGCGCTGCAGCGTTTTTACCACTACTACGGGGACGACTTCAAAATAGAGTACCCGACGGGGTCCGGCAAATACCTCAATCTCGAGGAGATCAGCGAGCGGCTTTCGAAGCGGCTGTCGAGGATCTTTCTGCGGGATGAAAAGGGGCGAAGACCCGTCTTTGGCGACAATGAAAAGATGCAGCAGGACCCGCACTTCAGGGACTATCTCCTGTTCTTCGAGTACTTTCACGGGGACAATGGCAAGGGCCTCGGGGCCTCCCACCAGACGGGCTGGACGGGACTCGTCGCCAAGCTGTTGCTGCCGCGGAACTCCGGGTCGCGCCAAAAATCTTCGTGAAAAATTATGGGGCCTACACCTGAACCGGGGCGGTTCATGACCTTATTGCAGTTACCGGAGGACAATGGGGACATTGAAATAATTCAGGTACTTTTTTTTAATTAACCCTCCCACCCCGAAAGGGCAAGCAAACGTCCGATAGCGGCTGATGTCCGGGAAAGATTGGCGGCGGTATTCTGCAGCGCCGTCGCCAGGTCCGAAGGCTCATTACCGATCGCCAGCAATACGTCAAAATATTCCTTTAGCCCCGGGCCGGGCGCCAGCGGCACCTTCCCTGCGAGGCCGATCACGGTGATGCCCATCTTTTTTGCACGGACCGCCACGCCCATCGGGCCCTTACCCTGGAGGGTCTGCTCGTCGATGCTCCCCTCTCCCGTTATGACAATATCCGCTGTTGCAAGCGACCGGTCAAAGCCCGTAATGTCCAGGAAATAGTCGATGCCGCCGACGAGCGTCGCGCCGAGCAGGCCATATAGTCCGGCGGCGGCGCCACCGGCGGTACCTCCGTATTTTGTTGCGTTCATGTCCCGCCCCGTCGTCTTCGCAGTCACTTCTGCCAGGCGCTGCAGGCAGCTGTCCAGCTGTTGTACGGCGGCCGGAGTGGCGCCCTTCTGTGGCCCGTAGACTGCTGCCGCACCCGAAGGCCCCAGCAGCGGATTGTCCACGTCACAGAGCACGACGAACCCGCACCGGGCGAGCCGGGAGTCCAGTCCCGAAGTATCGATGCTGTCCAATTCCGTCAACGCCGCGGGCAGGCCGATCAGCGGCGCGCCGTGCCTATCGAGAAAACGGGCTCCCAGGGCCTGGAGGATGCCCACCCCGCCGTCCACCGTTGCCGATCCCCCCATTCCGATGACGATGCGGCGTGCGCCCCGGTCCAGCGCCGCGCGCACAAGCTCTCCGGTCCCGGTCGACAGCGCATGCAGCGGGTCCAGCTCAGGGCTTTCCAGCAGCCGCAGCCCTGAGGCATTCGCCATTTCGATGAGAGCAGTGTCCTCGTCAACTACGCCAAACCATGTAGTAACGGTCCTGCCTAAAGGATCGCGGACTATAGCCTCGATCCGCACCGCACCGAGCCGGTCCGCGATCAGCCCTATCGTCCCGTCCCCTCCGTCACCAATGGGAAAGGACTCAGCCGTAAAAATGAGATCGCTGCCGGCCAGCCCGTCCCGGATGGCATCCGCAGCAGCTTCAGCGGACAGGCTGTGTTTAAAGGCGTTGGGCGCTATGAGGAAATGGGGTTTCAATTAAAAATTTTTATGGCGGGCATCTCGACCGTAAATCGGGTCCCGTTGGTCTCGTCGGAAAGGACGAAGATCGTTCCCTTGTGCAGCGCGATTATGCGCTGGGCCAGCGCAAGGCCGAGACCAAAGCCGCGCGTATTGCCGGTTCCGGAGCCCCGGTAGAAGGGCTGGAATATCTGTGGGATGTCCTCGGCGGCGATGACGCTGCCCTGGTTGACGACCTGGATAAAGATCTTGTGATGCGAAAAGGTCAGATCAACCGCGACCGACTTATCGGGAGAGTATTTACAGCCATTCTCGATCAGATTCTTGAGCGCTATATACAAAAGCTCGCTGTTGCCAAAAACTACAAAATCCTTTTCGTCCTCCGGGAACTCGCCGAACTCGAGGTCGACGCTGTACTCCGAATTTAGTTTTTTTACGTCGGCCATGGCCCTCAGAAGCACCTCGTCCACGCGGACCTCATTCAGCTCGATCCCGCCCTGTGAGCCGGTCTTGGCTATTTCAAGCAGGCTCTTGGTAAGCATTCGCATCTGGGTGACGTCCTCGCGAACGGAGGAGAGTACCTGCTTATACTCGTCGGCTGACCGGTCCTTCTGGAGAATGACCTCTACCTGGCTGGAGACCGATGTCAGCGGCGTCGACAGCTCGTGCGAGGCGTTGGAGATAAAACGCCGCTGGATGGCAAAGGCTTCCTGCAGCCGTCCCAGCAGGTCGTTGAAGGTATTGGCCAGCTGGCTCATCTCATCCTGTCCCGTGCCTGCGCGTATGCGGTGGGAAAGGTCGAAGGAAGATATCTCTTTTACCTCGCGGATGATCAGCGCGATCGGGCGGAGCAGCTGCTGGGCGAAGAGGAAACTTATAGTGGCGGTGAATAGCACTCCGAGGACAAGGCTTATTACGAGTATCTTGTTCAGTGTTTCCACCCTTTCGAGTCCGTCGTCGTCATGTCCGGCAACGACGACGATAAAATCCCTTTTTCCGGCGTGCCGGTGTATCGCCACCGCTTCCAGGTCGTCGAGGGCGAAATGTATCTCGCCTTTTGTGCGGGCGGCTTCCAGCTGATCGGGCGCCATGGTCAGGTGACGGCGGCCCGGCATATCGAACAGGTAGAGCACCTTTCCCTCATCGGTGTAGATGCCGATGCTGCGCGAGGCGACCGTACCGACGGTGGAGGCGGTGTCGATGCGGTGCATAAATCCAAAGGCGCTGTCGCCCATCAGCGAGTAGAGCTGCATGTTATAGACAGCGCGTGCACGCAAACGCTTTTCGAATACCTGTTTACGTTCGAGCTTGGCGAAATAGTAGACCGAGCCGGTCAGCAGCGAGATTATGGCCGTCACCAAAAGGGTGAACAGCAGCATTATTTTATAGCGGATCTTCATTCACGGTTAACTTTATCCGGCCCCCGGGTTGCGAGCTGCGGGTCCCGGTTAGGGGTTCTCTTTGAGCACATAACCCATGCCCACCTGGGTATAGATGAGCTTGGACGAAAAGTCCTTCTCTATCTTCTTCCGCAGGAAATTGACATACACGTCGATCACGTTGGTCTTCGTATCGAAGTCGATATCCCAGACGTTCATGGCGATGTCGATACGGGAAACGACCTTGTTCTTGTTACGGATAAAATATTCGAGCAGCTGAAACTCCTTCGCCGTCAGCGGGATATTCCTGCCGTCGCGGGAGACCTCTTTGCTGTCCAGGTTCATGACGAGGTCGGCGACCTTGAGCACATTCGAGCCGGCAGAAGGCTGGTGGTGAAGGCGTTTCAGGAGGGCCCGGATACGGACCAGCAGCTCCTGGAAATCGAAGGGTTTGACGATATAGTCGTCCGCGCCGGCCTCGAACCCTTCTATCTTGTCCTCGGTCGTGTTCATGGCCGTGAGCATGATGACGAGGATGTCCTCATTGACGGTACGGATGTGGCGGGCCAGCTCATAGCCGTTCATCAGGGGCAGGTTGATGTCCAGGATGGCCAGGTCGTAGGCGCCGGCATCGAAGAGCTTGCGGCCTATTGCGCCGTCGTAGGCTACATCGACCTCGTAGTGCTGTTCTGTCAGGCCCTTGCGCAACGATTCTGCTATCTTCTTTTCGTCTTCAACGAGTAAAATCTTTGTTTCTGCCATAATAGTCTTCTGTGAATGGGCCTAAATTTACCAGTTCTCCGGTGGAATGGTGTTAATTACCGATTAAAATGTTCCACGATGTGTAAGGAGGGTAAACCGATTTAGCAAAAATTGCTCCCGATTGCGAAAAAAATACTTCCGTTCGCCTTGCAATATGCCAAAAAAAAGTGTAAATTTTGTAACTCTTCACCCCAGAAACACATTCCTGTTAAGCCGCTCACAATCGGGCGGGCGGGAGGTTAGCCAACCGTAGAAACAACGATTATAGCCATTAGGAAGCGTACCCTACCGGAAGCGATTTAAAATCTAAATCTAAAAAAGGGGGTTGCTATGAAACTTCGCGAGTCGCCTTTCATCAACAGGCGTAAAAAAACGATCGAGTTTTATGTTCATCACGTAAATTCCACATCCGCAGCCCACATCGCCCTTGCAGGCACGTTTAATCACTGGGCTCCGGACGAACTGCAGATGCAGCCGGCCAAAGATGGTTTCTGGAAGATCTCTATCCCCATGTTGCCCAAGGGCAAGTATTATTACAAGTTTCGCATCGACGACAGAATGTGGATGGAGGATATCGAAAATCCTCTTCGCGAGCCGGACGGTGTAACAGGGTTCAACAGTGTGCTAACTGTGTAGCAGTATTAGTAAGTACTGGAAAATGATGATAAAAAGCAGGTCTGAACGGCCTGCTTTTTATCTTGAGAGAGTGCCCGGGCTACGGCCGCCTAGGCCTTGTTATATATCTTGTAAACGGGTTCCCTAAGCGCGTCCCCCTGTTCGCTACAGATAAACGCCAGGAGGTCGGCAATCTGTTCAGCCTTGACCCATGCAGCGGGGTCTGCGTCGGGCATGCTCTGCCGGTTGACCGGCGTATCGATCGTGGATGGCACCACGACGGAAGCCACCACATTCTTTCCCTTCGCCGACGCATTCAAAAGACCGGCCAGTTCGAACAGGAGCGACTTGCTGAGGGCATACGCCAGCGCCCCCTTCCCCTGCTCGTGCTTCAGCGCCGGTCGGGCGCCGATGAAGACCAGCCGTCCATAGCCATTCTCGAGCATGTGCTGAAAGAGGATGCGCGAGGCATAGTAGGCCGTTTCAAAATTGAGGGCGTACATCTTCTTCAGGGCTGGTCCGTCGGTGGCGGCAATATCGCCCATGGCGAAGCCGCCCGCCAGCATCAGCGCGCCATCGATGCTGCCGAACAGCTCAACGGCCTCTTCCATGAAGCTCTCTACCGCCGCCTCATTCGTCAGGTCGACCGCCCGCAGCTCGAAGTTATCGTGCGACGCGGCAAATCCCAGGTGTGTCCCGGAATGGTCGACGGCGATCACCTTGTGTCCTTCGTCGAGGAATTTTTTCACCGTAGCTGCGCCCAAAGATCCGTTGGCGCCCGTTATAAGAATGTTTTTAGCCATATACCAAAGAATTATTTTGAGAGTAGCACGTCCAGCATCTTGTCCGCTACCAGCTGATTGCCGGCCTCATTGAGATGGACCCTGTCCAGTGTGAGAATGCCGGATTCTTTGTTGCCGGGGTTGTTGCTGAGCTCGTAGGTATGGAATATCTCGCGGAGGTCGACCAGGCCGCAGTGCCATTTCTGAGCGAGATTGCGGACGATCTGGGAATAGGCGTTCATGTCGCCGTCCTGCTGGTTCGTAAAGTCGGTCTTCTCGCCGATGACGGCGGGAGTACAAAGGATGACGCGGATATGCCTGTCCAGCAGCTTATTGATGATCGCTGTATAGAATTTCTCAAATTTATCTGCGTCGGTGCCGGTGCCAAAAGAGGTCTTGTGCCATACGTCGTTGACGCCGATCCATATAAAGACGACATCCGGATTCTGGGAAATGACGTCATCATCCATGCGCAGATAGAGGTCATAGATCTTGTTGCCGCCGATACCCGCCCCGACCAGCTCGTAGTCGGAGATGCCCTTTTTTGCCAGCGCGTCTTTCATTTTCACGATATAGCCGCCCGGTTTGGCGCCGGCCTGGGTTATAGAGTCGCCAAAGAAGATCACTTTCTGGGTTTTTCTGAAAGTCATGGAGCTAACGATGGTCATAATAGCAAGGAGGGCCGTGATTACCGTGAGACGGACAGAGAATCGCATTGTTTTTCTTTTCTCAAACCTACGTCAAATTGTCGAAACTTCCCCCGACGGGGACGCCGCGTCAGGTGTCAGCCTCCTCATAATTTCCATACAGGCCCTCCCATTGTGATAGGGACATTTCCAAAACCCGGCCTTGTCCTGCCCGGGCATGGGGCCATGGTCCTCGTCTACTCCCCAGAACCATTCGCCGCGGGCCGCGCGGATATATTGCTTGACAAATTTCCAGCTGCCTACCGAACGCTGCCACCAGACAGGGTCGTCGCTGAGCTGCCAGGCCTGGAGGAATCCGACCATCGCCTCGGCCTGCGGCCACCAGTGTTTTTGGCGAACGAGCCTGCCTTCTTCCCTTTCATACCATAACCCGCCGTCCGCGTCGAGTCCTTCTGCGGCCGCAGTCGCCAACCGCAGGGCAAGCGTCCCGGTCTTTTCGATCCATTCCCTGTCCGCAATGACCCAGGCGGCCTCGTGCAACAGCCACGCCGCCTCTATGTCGTGACCAAACGACACCAGGGTCGAGCGCGGGCTCCAGTCTTCATCAAAAAAGAGACCCAGATGTCCCGAAGAACCAACAATATATTTTCCAAATACCCATAGCAGCTCCCTTATCCGGCCGAGCAGCCGCTGATCGTTCCAGCCCCGATACAAATTCGCATAGGCCTCCAGGACATGAAGATGTGTATTCATGGTCCTGGGATCGCCCTGGTCTTTTTCGCTGAGGCGCGGATCATCCAGCCGGGACCAGTCGCGGGCGAAAGCCTCGTAGTACCCTTTCCCGCGGGGGTCGAAACTATATTTCCTGATGAGCTCCCAAAGGGCGATCGCATGGTCGAGCGCCGCGCTTTCCCCTGTCGCCAGGTAGTATTCGCTAAGTCCATAGAGCGTGAAAGCCTGCCCGTATATCTGTTTGCGCGTGTCGAGGGGCTTTCCCGCGGCATCGAGACTCCAGAAGGCGCCGCCATATTCCTTGTCCAGGAAATGGTCCGTCACGTATTCATAGGCCAGGTCGGCCATTGCGCGGTATACCCGCCGTTGCGTATGGCGCCAGGCCGCGCTGAAGGTCCAGAGAATGCGACTGTTGAGGACCTGTCCCCTTGGCGCCCCGGGATGGGGCTGATCGTCCTCGTCTATCCGGCCGATAAAGCCACCCTTGCCCGAGTCGGGGGCACGATCCATCCAGTAGCGCAGGATCGCGCTAAGCTCGTTCTCTACCTCAGCCCTGTATTCAGCCGCTTTCATTTTGTTTTTTCTAAATATTCCTTGTTCTTATCGATCAGCTGCTGCAGCGTCTCCACCGAGGCGGCAGAATGCAGTCCGTCCTCCGGCGTATTCACGACATAGTCGAGCAGCTGTTCGACGGTCGTCGTCGCAACGTGCATGCGGGTGTCGGACGAAGCATAGTAAACATACACTGTCCCATCCTCATCGACGATCCATCCGTTGGAAAATACCACATTTGACACATCCCCCACCCGCTCTTCTCCCTTCGGCGCGATAAAATATCCTCCCGGTCTGTAGATAACACGGGTCAGGTCATCCAGGTCGGTCATGAAGACATACAACGTATACCGGAGACCGGCAGCCGTATTCCGTACTCCATGCGCAAGGTGGAGCCAGCCCAGCGGTGTCCGGATAGGAGCCGGTCCAAGACCGTTCTTGGCCTCATTGACGGTATGATAGATCCGTGGATCGATGATCGTCTCCTTCTCCACCACGGCGTGGGTGATCGAGTCAGCGAGACCAAAGCCAATGCCGCCGCCCGAGCCAGTATTGATGAATCCGTCCTGGGGCCGGGTATAGAAAGCGTATTTTCCGTCGACAAATTCCGGGTGAAGAACGACATTGCGCTGCTGCGGGCTCCTTGTCTGCAGGTCGGCCAGTCTTTCCCAGCAGACCAGGTCCTTTGTCCTGGCGATGCCGCACTGCGCGATCGCCGTCGACTGGTCAGCGGACGGCGCATCAGGATCGCGGGTCTCCGTACAGAACAGCCCATATATCCAGCCGTCCTCGTGGCGCGTAAGCCGGATATCATAAATATTCGTCTCGGGACCACCCGAACCCGGCATGTGGACCGGCGAGTCCCAGAAACGGAAGTTGTCTATCCCATTTGGACTTTCTGCGATGGCGAAAAATGATTTCCTGTCCCAGCCTTCCACGCGGGCCATGAGGACATAACGGCCGTTCCATTTGATCGCCCCGGCATTGAAGACGCCATTGATGCCAAAACGTTCCATCAGGTAGGGATTCGATCGCTCATTGAGGTCATATCTCCAGAAAAGAGGGGTATGGGCAGCGGTCAATACAGGGTGCTGATAACGGAGGAAAATGCCATTACCCGGCAGAAGACTTTCATTCCGCCGTTGGATCAGCTCTTCGTATCCCTCGCTCAGCTGCGACAGTCTTTTCGCAAAACAGTTCTTTATCATGAGATTTTTTTCAGTATTCATTGAGCCTGTCCCACCAGGTTTTTTTAAGGATCAGTATGATCATTGTCAGCAACGCCACCGTGATCAGCAGCGGCATCTTCAACCATAATACGATATACATGGGCAGCAGGGTAAGACATAATTGCGCAACAATGCCCAGTACGATATTCAGCAGGTTCCGCCGGAAATTTTCGTTGCCGGAGAAACCCGGATCTTCAGCCAGGACCAGCCGGTGCACCGGCCCCCAGAATCCCCAGGGCCGCACGTTCCGGTAGAACGACGTAAGAGTGGCGGTGTCGGTGGGCGGACTGGCGTACGAGCCGAGGATCGACCCGGCCATGGAAAGCAAAAACAGAACGGGCCAGTAATAAAGGTCAAGACCGTGCAGCAGCTCAAAAGACTTCAGGACTGCCAGTGCGATAGCAGGCAGGATGCCCGCCAGCATCCCCCAGAAGAAGCCGCTGGCATTAAACCTCCACCAGTGCCATTTCAGCATATTGGCGGCGACATAGCCCCCATAGAGTCCGCTGACTATCCACTGCAGTATCGTATTCACGTCCTTCACAAAAAGTCCCAGGACGATGCCGGTGGTCACTACCCCGAGACCCGCGAGGTAGTTCATCGAGATCACCTTGCGATTGGAGGCATTGGGGTTAATATACTTCAGATAGATATCGTTGACCAGGTAGGCCTGTGCGGCGTTGAGCGTCCCGGAGAAGGTGCCCATAAAAGCACCGAGCAACCCGGTCAGCGCGAGCCCCATCAGTCCCACGGGAAGAAACCGGTTGATGGTCGCCGGCAGTATCTTTTCAAAATCAGTACCTGTCGTCGTCTGCAGGTCTCCGCTGATGGTGCTGTAGTAGATCAGCGCCAGCACGGTAAGCCCGATGATCATGGAGTAGCGTATCGGCAGCAGAATGATGGACACGAAGCCGCTCATCCTGCTTGCCTCCTGCGGAGACCGGGTGCTGAGTATCTTTTGCATGTCGTAGTTGGGCGCCGGACCGGCGAGGCTGGCGAAGACGCCCTTGAAGAGCATCATCATAAAGAAGACGCCGAAGAGCGAGAAGCCGTCGTCCTTTATCTTTTTGTTGGCGTCAGCAACCAGCCCCGACCAGTTGAGGTCGAGACGCCAGCCGAAGAAGGGGTTCAGCCAGCCCTGCGGGACGTGCAGGGGGGCGCCCTGCTGGTGGAGCCGGCGCATAGCGATGAAGCCGATGCTGATGCATGCGATGGTCATGATAATATATTTTATCACGTCGCCGAGCACGATGCTGTGCATCCCGCCGAGTATCGAGTAGAACATGGCAAAGAGCGTAAAGACAATACCATAGAAATGTGGAATATAGCTGGCCGGGATATCGAAGGGGATATAGTTCCGGATCGTTGACCACGGAATGAATATCTGCATAAATTTACCCAGACCCACAAAGCCATAGGCCATAAAACCGAGACAGCTCAGCAGCGCGAAAGCCACGACGATATTGTGGGAAGACCGGACGCCCGGACCCGACCGGCCAAAACGGGTAGCGAGCCACTCGGCGCCCGTGGTCGCATTCGACCGGCGCAGCCACCGTGAGAGATAGACCATCATAAAGACCTGGTTGAAGACTGGCCATAGCCAGGGTATCCAGATGCTCTTCATGCCGTATACAAAACAAAGGCTGACCATCCACATCGTCCCGCTGATGTCGAACATATCCGAGGCGTCGCTGAGCCCAAGCATATACCAGGGTAAGGACTTCCCCCCCATCAGGTAGTTCAACTTGTTCTTCCGGGCTTTTTTTCGCAGCGTCCAGCCTAGGACCACCATCGTGATCAGGTATGCGGCAATTATGGCAAGGTCCAGTGGTTGTAATCTCATACGTGAATATAAAAAAAGGAAACTTTCGCCATTACAAGACGGGCGTACGAGACACTACTTTTATTGTCGCGGACCACGGCCTGATCCTCACTGACCGTGGTGGTGATAGTTTTTATCCGGGTTGAAGCAGCGGAAAGGATGAAAAAACCGCCTTTAAGACGGAAAAGTACCCGCGACAATGCAATTTTTCCCATGTGGCCAGCTCGTTTTGTTGCTGTGAAGATAAATTCCAAACGGGACAAAAAACTACTACTTTTTTATCCCGATATTGACACAAATCGATCGCCAGTTTCGAAAAAAGTTTGTAAATTACTGATCATCATTATACTCCCGGACCCTTTGGATAGCACATGTAAATGATACTATTTTATCCCGTTTTGATCAAAACTGGATCGTAGACAAAGAGCACCTATATTTATTAAACCTTAAAGCTTTGCTGCTATATGAGTACAAACATCATCCGTGAGATCACTCCTCTGACCCAGAACGACTGCTTTACTATCTTTTCCCGTGTCAAAAAAGAGTTCACCTTCCCCCTCCACTATCACGAAGAGCTGGAGCTAAATCTGATAATCAATGCCAAAGGCGCCCGGAGGATCGTCGGCGATCATATTGACACTATTGATGATATGGAGCTGGTGCTGGTAGGTCCCAATCTCTATCATGCCTGGTTTACGCACCAGTGCAAGAGCGAGGAGATCCGGGAGGTGACCATCCAGTGGCACAAAGACCTTTTCGAGGACAGGCTGCTCAGACGCAACCAGCTGAGCTTTATCCGGAGCATGATCGAGCGGTCGAAGAAAGGCGTCCTGTTCTCCCGGGAGACGACCGAGGCCCTTGCGCCGCGCATCCTGTCGTTGAACCACAAACAGGGTTTCGACTCGGTGCTCGAGCTGCTGTCGATACTCCACGACCTGTCTACGTCCCGGAACATGCGGACCCTGTCGGATGCCTCCTTTACCAACCAGCATTTCACCTATAACAGCCGGCGTATCGAAAAGGCGTTCGAGTACATGAACAGCAACTATGACAAGCCGATATCGCTGGGGGAAGTGGCGAAGATGGTGAACATGACCGAAGTGTCCTTCAGCCGTTTTGTCAAAAAAAGGACTGGCAATACCTTTATCGACAGTCTCAACGAGATACGGCTGGGTCATGCGTCGAGGATGCTGATCGACACGACCCATTCCATCTCTGAGATATCCTACCACTGCGGGTTCAACAATATCTCCAATTTTAACCGGATATTCAAGAAAAAGAAGACCTGTACGCCCAAGGAGTTCAGGGAGAACTACAATTCGGGGACGAGGGTTTTTATTTGATCCTCCGGCCCCGCCAACCGGTCCTCCTTATGCCGGAACGCGGGCGCGCGTCTGTGCGTGGCTGTTGTTTACCATCTCGAGATCGGGCGTCGACTCATCGGTGAGGGCGACCTTGCCTCTTTCTTTCCGGACTACGCGGGAATAGAGAGATATCTCTTTATCGAAGAGGAAACGGAAGAACAGCTTTGTCCAGGACTTGTGGCTCTCAAGGGAATCGTAGAAGCCGGGAGCCGTCTTCTTTATCTGGGGGAGCTTGTTCCATGGGATGGAGGGGAAGTCGTGGTGCTCGTTGTGGTAGCCCACGTTGAAGGCAACGGCATTGAGAACGCCGTAATAGCTGAACGTCTCCTGTATCTCGTCGTGCGTCAGATAGTGCTCCTGTACCCAGCGGGCGCCCAGCGGATGGAGGCCGACGGAGAAGAAGAAGCTCAGCAGCAGGTATACGACCGCCTTAGGTCCAAAGAAATACCAGACGGCAGCGACGAAGACCACCTCCGCTATCCAGTTGAGGGCCACCCATTTGTCAAAGGGTTTTATCTCCCGGAGGCGGGAGATGCGGAACACCTGCCACATGGGATAGAACAGCAGCCAGATGATCTTGCCGACGAAGAAATTATTGATAAGCTTAGCCTCCCAGCGATTGGGCAGGTCGGCGTCGAGCTCGTGTACGCCCTGGAAGGAGTGGTGCTTTATATGATAGCGCTCGAAGGAGATCGAGCTGGGAAACAGCTGCGGAAGGTTGGCGAGTATACCGGAGAGACGGTTGGCCGCGCGGTTCTTGAACAACAGGTGGTGTGCGCACTCATGGATCATGACGAAGAGGGCATGGTCTGCAAATGCCCCCAGCAGATAAGCCGCACCGACCACGATCCACCAGGATTGATCTTTCACCGCCCACGCCAGCGCGCACTGACCAAGCACGATGCCTAATATCGCAAAAAACGTGTATTTATTCTTTCCGATAAGTTTCCTGACCTCAGGGTGTTGCTGCAAGATCTGTTTGGTACGAAGCCTGTGTGGTTCCGGATTGCTTGAGTGAACAAAGTCTGTTCTCTGTGACATGGATGTGAAATTGGACGGTGTGTGTGTTTATAAGATGCGATCAAGATACCTAAAAAAAACGACTAGTCAATGATTCTGTTGTTTTAATGTCAGAATTTTATGAATTTGAAAACAACTATATAACTGGCGGGAGAGCGAGGGCGCTTGCAAACTGAAAATTTTTGTAGTATTTTGGCGTTCAAATCAATACCCATGAAAATCCTCCATTTACTTCTGGCAGGGGCCCTGACCCTGTCTGCAGCCGCCGGCCATGCGCAGCCGGACTCGGCTAAGATCACCCAGAAAGCACTATTTTTTGCGGATAGTCTGATCAAGACCGACTGGTATGAGTCCTGGCCCGCCTATGCCAACCTCGCCCCGGCGAGCGTCATCAAATTCTATGGCGGCAAGGACGGCTATATCGAGCATATCCAAAAGTTTCGCGGCCGTACCAAAAGCGAACAGGCCGAAGACGACCCGCAGCTGAAGATGCTCAATCTGATGGTCAGGGACGAGCAGTGGCAGTGCGTTATCCGCATGTCCCGCTGGTTTCACAAGGACGGGATCAAATATCACCAGATCACCTATTTAATAGGCCAGTCCAAGGACGAAGGGGAAAGCTGGAGACTCTTTGACGTGAGCTATAACAGGGTGTCGAATATCGTATATATGTTCCCGGAGATCAACGGGGACCTGCCGATCGAGGAACCCACGATCATGAGCGAAGAGCAGGAGATCGCGCTGCAGAAGAAGGCCGAGGCCGACGCCGCCGCAGCGAAAAAGGTGGTTAAGAAAAAGTAGAACACCCTGTCTACTCAATTTTTAAGTGGTTTTCCCAAGAGTTCTTTTAAAGTAAGTCACTAAAGTATTAATAACCATAGCGGCAAACCGGTTGATTCCGGGGCAGCCGTCGTAGCTTTGTCTTTTCATAGGATAAGGTTTAATGGTTAAAACACTTTGATTAGTACATCCCCGGTAGTCTTACCGGGGATTTTTTTGTCCATGAGTCCCGGGTCGGCGGCTATCCATCATCTGGCATTTCCTCCGGGACTGAGCAGCCGCATATCGGCGAGCCAGCTGGCCATCAGCTGTGGGAAGGCGCGTACGGCTTTCAGGTTGCTGCGGTAGCCCATGTTAAAGCCATGCCCGCCGGCCGAGAGGATATGTGCTTCCACGGGAACTTTGGCCATCCTGAATCTTTCAAGCAGGCTCACCACGGGCGCCGAACAACATTCGTCGTCGTTGGCCGCGATGAGAAAGGTGGGCGGAGTATCCTTCGGGACCGCTGCAGGAACCCCAAGGGGGCCGGGATAGACCAATAGCTGGAAATCGGGCCGGCCATTGAGCCGGTCGATCGGGTCCGGAGCCTGAGGATTACCATTGCCCGGCGTGTAGGCCACCAGGGCCGCAACCTCTCCACCCGCAGAAAAACCCATTACCCCCACCCTCGCAGGATCGATATTCCATTCTGCCGCCCGGCTACGGACAAGCCTCACCGCCCGGTATGCATCCTGCCTGACCTCCTTCTCGAGACTATAGAGATTGGAGTCCTCCCTGAACAGTCTGTACTTTAAAATAAATGCTGCCACTCCAATGCTGTTGAGGAAACGGGCGGGGTCGCGGCCTTCTGCATTAAATACCAGCAGCCGGTGGCCGCCGCCTGGGAAGATGACCACCGCCGCGCCCGTCGCCTTCTCCTTCGGCGGGAGATAGATGGTGAGACTCGGGTTATGTATATTTTTTACCCAGTAGTCTTTGGCCTGTTCGGGCTCGTTACGTCGGTTCTCAAAGCCGGGTGCGCCGTTGGGCCAAAGGGGTATCTGGACGGCCGTGTCCTGGGCATGGGCTTCAGCGGTAAAAACCAACAGGAAAAGAAATGACATGCGATACATAGAGGCTGTTTTTGGCTTCTGAAGATACGGCAAAGACGCCATCGGACGACAAACGGCGTCTTCCTGATGACGGTATTGATCGTCGTTGCGCTCGCTTGGGTAACGGTAGGCTATAGGGCTTTACGGGCGGCGCTGGCCGCCCCGGTCAAAAGTTTGAGGAGCGAATGACGATTTGCAACGCCGTAACAAGTCCAAAACCGTCCGGGCCAGAATTTGACCATTCCTACCGGTTAGGGACCATTCATCTCGGGTGCGCCACCGGTTATACCCGATATTTCGCACTCAACCACCTATTTTACCGTTCATCACGCATGGTTCGCCGTCATTCGACAAAAAGAGCCGCTGGTACGGGATGGGCTACCGGCGAGCGGCAAAATGCTAGTATCTTTACTTCATCAAATCAAAGGGAGCAAGTCTCCATTGTAAAATGAAACCAACCATAGAGCCTTTGTCTGCCACTACCTACTACTACAATAGGGCAAGACTACCGGAAATCTCCCTTTCCTAAAGTGCTCAAATAACCAAAAGAAATCAAGTAGGCCGGGACCGGCGCATATCTGCGCATATCGGTCCCAGTTGTAGGCCTTGTATCTTCCTAACTGTAACAACATGAAAAAGATCATAGGGGTGATCGTTATCCTGCTCACTCTTTTATTAACTGTCATTTACCGACAGCTGTCGGGTAGCCGGCTTAAGGACAAGCCAGGGCATACCTGCAAGCTTCTCCGGCTGAGGGAAGAGCTTCCGCTTTTCCAGTTGCTGATCCAATAGATATCCATTGGGGGTTTTCCCACACCGGCGCTCACGCACCGGAAGGGCAATGCTATGCACATTAACCACTAAAATCAATAACCATGGCAAGAATTGGTAAGAAGATCCTGTCGGATTTTATCGAGACGACAGAACCGTCGCCTGCGGCGCCGGTAACGCCCAAAGCAGAGACTGCACCTGCGCCTGGGGCGCAAGCAGCGCAAGCAGCGCCAGCGGCGCAACCGGACCAGCGGTTCGCGGACTATTTCGACAAGCTCTTCAGTGACGGGAATATTCCCGGACCGGACTATTTCGAATTCTCGAAGATGGTAGCGGCAATGCAGCTGATACCCGACGAAAGGGCAAGGTATTATGCCGCGTTCGTGGGCCTGCAGGTGCAGGGGCTGGACAAGCAAAAGCTGCTGTCTACCGCCACCGAATACCTGCGGATGCTGACGGCCGACGCCGGACAGTTCCAGTCAACGGTGGAGGCCGCCTTACAGGAGAAGGTGCACAGCCGGACGGCCGAGGCGGATGAGAAAAGCCGCCGCATTCAGGTGCTGTCACAGGAGATACTGAAGCTCCAGGAAGAGATCGCCGCCATGCGGCGCGAGATCGGGGAGAACAGCGACAAGCTCACGGCCAGCAGCAATGCATACGCCATCGAGAGCAGTCGCCGCAAACAACAAATAGAATCCGATATCCGGAAGATCGACAATTATATACAATAACACTCAAAACTCAACGACCATGAATCGTCTTATCGAAACAACAAAAACCGGCAAAACTCCCGGTTGGTGGAGCGAACCAAAAAATGTCGCGACCACTGTCGTCGGCCTCGCGCTGGCCGCAGGCCTGACCTATGGCTTCCTGACCTATGTACTACCCTGGCTGGTGAATGTCACCTGGAATCTGGTGAACCTGGTCATCGGGGGTGTCATATGCGGATTTCTGCTGCTGACTGTCAGCAACCGGAAGTTCTGGCGTGCGCTGAAATACTTTTCAGAGTTCATCGCCAACTACTCCATCGGGCTGGCCATCGAGCTGAACCCGTTTGCCATCCTGCAGGCCAAGATCGACCAGGGCTATAAGGACAGGGACACTCTGTACAAACAGGGGGCCCGCCTGAAAGGCAAGCAGAGCGAGCTGATGGACAAGCTAAGTGAAAAGGAGAAGGAGCTGCAGCTGAACATCCAAAAGGTGAAGATACTGCAGTCCCAGGGCGGCAGCGACCGCCAGGTGAACCTTTATACCAACAACGTCATGCGTTGCCGTGAGTATATCGACAACGTGACCCCGATAGTAGGCGACCTGAACAAGCTGACACAGTTTGCAGACGCCGCCTATGAAGAGAGCGGGATCATGCTGGAGGACGCCAGGCTTGACCTGGAGGCGAAAAAGGACCTCTATTACTCCGTCACCACCGGGCTTTCCGCTGTGACGAGCGCCATGAAAGCCTTCAAGGGTGATGACGAGCTCAACCAGGATGCCGAGAAGGCGCTGGCGCTGCTGAAAGCGCAGATCGGGGAAAAGATCGGGCATATCAAGTCGGCCATCAACGTCACGTCCCGTTTCATGGACGACCAGGTGCTGGAAGACAAGGCCAAGTCGGCCCAGGCCCTCGAGCTGATCAACCAGTTCGATCTTGGAAAAGACTTCCACTATACCGGCGCCGCCCTTAAGGGGAATAGTGACAAGGGAAGGCTTGGGGACGTGACCGTAACCGATAGGTATAAGGGGTTGTTGCCGTGAACCGCGTGGTTCACACAAAAACAAAATTTATTAAAAGTTAAAAACATTTTTATATGTCAGTCAAATTAAAACCCGCAGGAAAATTATTAGTCATTGCCGTCGTCGTATCGGCGGGTATACTTGGTGTAAGATGGTATCAGGCGCGCCCCAAAGAGGCGGGCAAGGCAGTCGAGCTCGGCAAGGTCGTTCTGCCGGACGCTCCCGAAGCATCATTGAACGCTAATGCCACACTGCTGACACTCCCGGCATCGGTCACCGATGCCGCAGTCAATGGCGGTACCCAGGTCAGCTGGGAACGTATGGCCTGGAACAGCCAGTTCTCGGGTATGTATGCCAACGGCGGCGTTCGTACGACAAAGGGTTCGCTGTTCGACAGGGCTCATCTCGACGTCACTTACGTCCGTCAGGACGACTGTAACAAGCAGATGGCCGACCTTGTAAAGTTCGCAGGCGAATACAAGACCAATTCCAATACTCCCGGTGTGCTTATCACCTTCATGGGTGACGGTATGCCGGCCTTTATGACCTCCTTGTCGAAGGAGCTCGAAGCGCTCGGTCCCGAATACCAGCCCATCATCCTGCCCATAGCGCACGGTAAGTCGTATGGCGAGGATCAGATAATGGCCCCCATCAGCTGGCGACAGGATCCGCACAACGCCATCGGTAAATGTGTGGCTGGCGTGCTGCGCGACGGTGACGTGAACATCCTGCTCAAATGGGCCGGTGACAACGGGTTGAAAGTAAACCCTGATGAAACCACCTATGACAGGGATGCCATCAACCTGATCGCGGCCAATGACTTTCTCGACGCCCCTAATAAATACATTACGGGCTACACCGAAAAAAGGAAGATCATTGAGAACGGAAAGACCACGGGCCGCGATACAACGGTAGGCGTCGATGGCGTGGCCACCTGGACCCCCGGTGACGTCAACGTCGCCACGAAAAAGGGTGGTCTGGTAACCCTCGCGAATACACGCCAGTATGCGTCCCAGATGCCCAACCAGACGATCGCCATAAAGAAATGGGCCTATGATCACCGTACCGACATCGAGAACATGATCATTGCCCTTGCCGAGGCCGGCGACCAGGTGCGTTCGTTTACGGAAGCCCGGAAGTTTGCAGCCGAGGTAAGCGCCAGCGTTTACCAGGAGCAGAACGCCGACTACTGGCTGAAGTATTACAACGGCGTCGAAGAGAAGGATATCCAGGGGCAAAAGGTGAACCTGGGTGGCTCTACGGTCTTCAATCTGGCGGACATGGCCAATACTTTTGGCCTGGGCAATGACAAGGTAGACCGCTACAAGGCCGTCTACAATACATTCGGTAACCTGATGGTGAAGATGTATCCTTCGATCATGCCCAGCTTTATGCCCTATGAAAAAGCCGTGGACAAATCTTTCCTGCTGAGCGTGATCTCGAATCACCCCGAGCTGATGGAAGGAAAGGCCATCGAGACCAGATATGCCGATAAGATCACAGAGGCTGTCAGCAGCCGCTCGTATCATATCGAGTTCGAAACAGGCTCCGCCAATATCCGTCCTTCATCTTTCCGGATGCTGGACGAGATCTTCGAGTCCGCTGTCGTAGCCGAAGGCCTCAAACTGGGTGTATACGGTCACACCGACGACAACGGCACGGACGCCGTCAACCAACCCTTGTCCGAGAAAAGGGCTGCCGCTGTAAAGGCATACCTGATCAGCAAGGGCCTGAAGGACGACCGTATCGAGACCAGGGGTTTTGGCTCGTCCAAACCCGTCGCTGACAACAGCACGGAAGCCGGCAGAAGCCGCAACCGTCGCGTGGAGATCGTGCTTGGTAACTAATGATCGTTGCAGGGGGAGCCGTTCCCCCTGCTTCTTTTAAAAAATTAAAACTATGTTCAAACCATTCGAAAAAATAAGCCGTCAGACCTTCCTCATCATGGTGCTCGCGCAGTCGCTTTTCACGCTGCTCGTCTGGCAGCTGAGTCCCGGCGGGCTGATCCCTCAGCCCTCGCACGTGCTCTCCGCGCTGGGCCAGCTGCTTACTACCCGTCTGCTGGTCGACAACCTGCTGGTGAGCCTGGTGCTGACTTTACAGGCCATGCTGTACTCGATACTAATTACGTTAGTGTTCTCCTACCTGTCCGTCATTCCCTTCTTTCATTCGATCGCAGGGTTCATCGTGAAATGCCGTTATCTGACCCTGACGGGCCTGATCTTCATCTTCACGCTGCTGACAAAGGATGGCAGCCAGCTCAAGCTGTCGCTGCTCGTTTTTGGCATCGTGCCCTTCTTTACGACCTCCTTCCTGGCCGTGATACTCCGTATTCCTGCACAGGAGTTCGAGCTGTGTCAGACACTGGGGTATAACCGATGGCAGAGCCTGTACGAGGTCATCATCGTCGGTAAGGCCGACCAGGTATTCGAGATGGTGCGGCAGAACTTCGCCATCGCCTGGATGATGATCACGATGGTCGAAGGGCTGAACATGAGCGAGGGTGGTATCGGCGCGCTGCTCATCAAGTATAATAAATACAATGACCTTACCCACGTGCTGGCCCTGCAGGCGCTGATCTTCGTGATAGGACTTTGTTTTGACTATTTGCTGGGGTTGTTGCGTGGATGGCTCTTCCCCTATACTCAGATCAATAAAAAATAAATCAAATGACACCATATACTATTAAGGAAACTCTATTACAGGCCAAAGATCTTTCGCTCGTCTACGGCGACAAGTGTATCCTGCACGACGTTAACTTCAGCATAAGGGATATCATACGTCCGGGATTGCAGCAGGGGCAGGTCGTTTCGCTCGTAGGTCGCAGCGGTATGGGTAAGACCCAGCTGTTCAGGCTGCTGTCCGGTCTGCAGAAACCCAGACGGGGCTCTATCACGATCCGCCAGCGCAAGCCGGCCGAGACGGGCACAGGTTCGATACAAGTCTATCAGGAGCGGGAGGTGCGGCCGGGGGATATGGGCGTTATCTTCCAGAACTATTACCAGTTCGGATGGAGAACGGTAAAGCAGTCGCTGATGCTGGCCGCACGCCGTAACAAGGCGCTGGCGGGCAAGGAAGAGGACAGTATCCGGCAGTATGCCGAACAGTTCGATATCACGGATGTCCTGCACAGGTGGCCGGGTCAGCTGTCCGGAGGTCAGCAGCAGCGGGTGAGCATTATCCAGCAGCTGCTGAAGGGGGCCGACTATCTCCTGCTGGACGAGCCCTTCTCGGGCCTGGACGTCTGTGTGCTGGACAGGGTGGTCGAGCTGCTATTGCAGGTATCCCTGTCCGATGAGCTGAAGACGCTGATCATCGTGTCGCACGATATTTCGACGGCGGTCGCCATGTCGGATACGGTTTATGTGCTGGGGCGGCAGGCAGGTAAAGAGGGTTCGACGCTGGTGCGCGAGATCGACCTGATGGAGCGCGGCCTGGCCTGGCAGAAAGACGTCCGTCAGGAGAAGGCCTTCGCCGAAACGCTGGAAGAGATAAAGGGGTGTCTGTAGGAGCTCCGACAGGGGATGGTCCCCTTCTTCATATATCTCCCCTCACGCCTTTATCAGCGTCCTGATACCCGACCACGCAATCTGCATCCCGATACAAAAGACAAGAAATGCGCTGATGCGGTTGACGATCTGCTCTCCGCGCGGCCCGAGGCGCTGGATAAGACGGGGCGTATTGGCATAGCAGATATAGATCACGAGACAGATCAGCAGGATGGCGATAAACAATGCGCCGAGGTTCATAAAATGGGCGATGAGGTCGTTTTCGTCTTCATGAGCGCTCAGCGTCAAAATGACAGAGATGGTCCCCGCGCCCGTCGTCATGGGGAAGGCGAGCGGGTAAAAGAGAATATTGTCCCTGCGCGCGGGCTGTGCGGTCTCTTTCTTACCCTTGACGTCGTCGTCTGTGGTCAGCAGCTGCCAGCCCATGCGGCAGATCATGATGCCCCCCGCCACCTGTACGATCGGGATGGAGATGCCAAACAGCTTTAGTATCCAGCTGCCGATAAGCGCAGAAACCGTGCAGATGGTAAAACAATAAAAAGCGATCTTCTTCGCTGCCCTTTTCCTCTCCTGGAAATCCATTCCACCCAGCAGGGGGTCCACAATGAAGGCAGAACCGACCGGGTTGACGGCAGGGAAAAGAGAAAGAAATCCGAAAAAAATGAGGTGTAGGAAAGGTAAGTCGAAATGCATAAACAATATTACATTAATTTACGGTTTCAATATGATTGTCCGTTTCAGGGTTTACATGGCGTTTTTAACGTTGGCTTTGGCTGTATCTTTTGCTGCCTGCCATTCCGCATCCAGCAGCGGGGCGCCGCACGTCATTATCAGCACCGGCGCCGGAGACATCGAAGTCGAGCTCTACTCCAAACAGGCGCCAAAGACGGCCGGCGCCTTCCTGTCCTATATCGATAGCGGCTTTTATAGGAATGGCTCGTTCTACCGCGTCCTCAACGACGACAACCAGGTCACAGGAGCAGGTGCTTCCAGGCTGATACAGGGGGGCATCTGGAAAACGAACCACGCAAAGGCCATCGGCGTACCCGGAGTGCCGCACGAGCCGACCAGTACAACCCATATCCATCACACCGACGGCACGGTCTCGCTGGCGCGCAGCGAGCCCGGCACGGGCACAACCGAGTTCTTTATCTGCGTGGGAGACCAGCCGGGATTCGATTTTGGCGGTGAGAATAACCCCGACGGACAGGGCTATGCGGCTTTTGGCAAGGTGGTAAAGGGAATGGATGTGGTCAGGACGATCTATGCCCGACCGGAGAACAATCAGTCCTTTACGCCCACGATCCCCATTTATAAGATCGTCAGGAAATAACCCGCAATCCCTCAACCGGGTCAGATCAAAAAAATTTCTCTTTTTTTGTCCTGATCTTTACGGCCCGTTCGTCATACCCCGGACGACATCCCCGGAGGCCCCGGAAGGGCCTCGTCGGGGCACATTATTTCATCTTAAAAAAACAACGAAATGAAAGATTTTCTGTTCATTTTCCGCGGTCCCGCCTACGAGGACCTCAATCTGACACCGGAAGAGTCGCAGGCCGCCATGCAGAAATGGTATGAGTGGATCGGCGAGCTCAGCGCAAAGGACCGGTATGTAGGCGGCGAGCCCCTGCATAAAGCAGGGAAGATGGTGCACGGCAGCAAGCCCGTTGTTACCGATGGACCTTTCGCAGAGGGGAAAGAGCTGCTGGGAGGATATTTTATCATCAAGGCGGAGTCACTGGAAGAGGCAGCGCAGCTGGCGCTGGGCTATCCCGACTTTAAGATCAACGGTTCGGTCGAGGTCCGCGAGATCATGAAAATACCTATGCCGGCATGAGTACTGGCGCAGAACAACCGCAACAGCTGGTCGATCATCTTTTCCGTCATGAGGCGGGGAAGATGATCGCTGTTCTGACGCGCGTATTTGGGATCACCAACCTGGAGCTCGTCGAGGATACGGTACAGGAGACCTTCCTGAAGGCGCTGCAGGTCTGGAGATACGGGCAGCTGCCAGACAACCCCTCCGCCTGGCTGATGCGTGTGGCCCGCAACCGGACCATCGACCTGATCCGCCGCCAGCAAAAGCTGGCCAATCTTTCCGACGAGCTGTCACAGCGGCTGCAAGCCAGCACGGAGAATGCCGTAGACCAGTTCTTCCTGGACACAGAGATTGCGGATAGCCAGCTGCGCATGATCTTCGCGTGCTGTCATCCGGCACTGAACCCGGAAGACCAGGTAGCGCTGACTCTCAAAACGGTCAGCGGATTTGGCGTCCAGGAGATCGCGCGGGCGCTGCTGTCTACGGAATCTGCCATCCAGAAAAGAATATACCGCGCCAGGGAATTTATAAAATCGGAGACCATCCTCTTCGAGATACCGGTGGGTCGTGAGCTCAGCGTACGGCTCGAGGTCGTCTATACAGTATTGTACCTGCTGTTCAATGAAGGCTATAATTCGCTGAAGGCCGACGAGCTCATCCGCCATGATCTTTGCGCGGAAGCGATGCGACTATGCAAGCTGCTGACAGAGCACCGGCTGGGGGCCGAGCCCTCCGCGTTCGCGCTGCTGTCGCTGATGTGTTTTCAGGCTTCCCGTTTCGCAAGCCGTATCGGTGAAGACAATACGATCATTCTTCTGCAGAAGCAGGACCGCAACAAATGGGATCACGAACTGATACGGCTGGGATACCGCTATCTCAATCTCTCTTCGACGGGCGACAGGCTATCCGTCTATCATATCGAGTCCGCCATCGCGGCAGAACATTGCCTCGCACCAGACTTCGGCTCCACCAACTGGAGCGCCCTGCTCCAGCTCTACGACTACCTCCTCGAGCGAAAACCCAGCCCCGTGGTCCGGCTGAACAGGTCTATCGTCGTCGCTCAGCTGGAGGGCGTCCATGCAGCCATCGACCTTATACTGGATATACCGGGGATCAAGGTGCTCCTCGAACAGCACTATATCTATCCGGCGGTACTGGGGGACCTGTACGGCCGCGCGGGCAACTGCAACGAAAGCCGGAGGCTGCTGCAGAGGGCCTTCCATCTTACCTCGTCCCTGGCTGAGAAGAAGCTGCTGCAGGAGAAGCTGCAAGCTTTGTCCTGAAATAACCTGCCAGCTCCTGCAGCGTATCAGCCGCCGTATCGATGTCTTTTATTATAGCTCCCCTTTCCATCAGCAGTATCCGGTGACAGAGACCGGTGATGTGGTTGAGATCGTGACTGCTGATCAGGATCGCATTCCGGCTGTCCGCGGACAGCTGGCGCAGCATTTCTACAAGTATATGCTGCGAGCTTGGATCGAGGTTGGCGAATGGCTCGTCGAGAATGAGCACTTCCGGCTTTCGAAGGAGACAGGCTGCAATTCCCACTTTGGCCTGATTGCCTTTTGAGAGATCGCGTATATACTTGCCGCTGTCTAGTATTTCATCATTGAAGAAAGCCGACATAGTGGCCAGGGCCTCGTCTACGCCCGCTTTTGACAACCGGTTAAGCCTGCCCGTAAAATAAAAATATTCTTCGGGAGTCAGGTAACCCGGAAGGAAGGTCTCGTCCAGGTAGGCGGCAGTGAATCCTTTCCACGTTTCGGTCATGGCGACGTCCTGTCCCTGTAAAAGGGCCTCTCCTTCACTGGCCCTGACGAGATCGAGGAGCAGTCTGAAGAGCGTCGTTTTCCCGGCGCCGTTATTGCCCACCAGGCCTGTGATCACCCCTGATTCGATGCTGAGATGGCGGATGTCGATGACTGGCCGGCTATTGTAAGTCTTGACGAGGTTGTTGATTAGGATCATGGTGTCTATTTTTCCCTGAACCCTTTCAGGATCAGGTATTTTCTTTGAAAGAATTCCCGGGTGACCAGGGTTATGAACCAGCGCCTGAACAGCAGGCAGACACCGCCGGTAATACCAACGGCAGCTACTCCGGCCCAGGGCTGGAAGAGCCAGGCAAAGGCCATATAGATCAGGTAGGGAGGCAACGAGATCAGGGTAATGTACCAACTATTGGCTGCCGTCATTCCGCCGTAGTTGAATCCAATGCCTTTGCCCAGATCCATAGGCTTATAGCCAAAAGTGGCGCACCAGGCGGCGACCGGTATATTACATCCCAGGTTATAGAGCCAGGCAGCGGTAAGCATGGGTAACGCACGCGCATCGAGCAGCCCATACAGCAGGCTGATTAGCCAGGTGCCGGTAGCAATTATCGTAAAAATGTAGAATTTACTCCGGACATAGTCACGGGTCTGGATATTCGAAGCGTTCAGTCCATCGAAATAACTGCTTTGCCAGGCGAAGGCCTCGCCACCGTACCTGATAAGAAAAGCGCCGTTAGCAACGATACAGTAAAAGAACAACATCCCCACGCTGACGGTATGTCCGTCGTGCGGCCAGCTCCACGCAACGCAGTAGGCAAGGATTGCAAGGCTGAACAGCAGATATGTCCGGGGGTTTCTATTACGGAGGATCAGCCGGTATTCCAGCCCGACCAATTCGCCGGCTACGCCCCATCGCCGGAGCCAGCCATATTCAGCGATTTGTTTGTAACGGTCGCGTCCGGAGATCTCTTCAAAATAAAGGTTGTTCAGCAGAAAGCGGCGATTTACGAGATAGACCAGGGCCGGCGGGAAAATAAATGCCAGCGTGAGCCAGGGATGATGAAGTATGTAAAAGAATCCACCGGAGGAAACGGTGCGCAGCGGCAGAAGAAAAAGAAGAATATTGACTCCGACAAAGGCGACGAGCCACCAGGGGTTGAATATCGATCTCCGTTTGATATACAGAATAAGAAAATGGTTCAGCAGCATCAACAGGGTCACCGAACCGGCGAGGGCCAGGGCCGGAATACTGCCGAAGCCCAGCCTGATGTTGGTCAGAATGAACGGAAAGAATACAAGGATGGGAAGCAGGTTCAGGAAGTGGAACAGTCATCGGATATCCAGGAAGCTGACCAGCCGGCGGCGGGGTATATTCTGAAGGAGATACGGGCGGGTCGCGAGTACGGGGAGGTCCTGGAAAAGAAAGCGGACGACAAGGTCGATGGAAAAATAATACAGCAGCAGGCTGCAGAAGACCGTGACCAGTTGCCGGCCGGGAAACAAATGCAGCAGGATATCCGGGATATACAAGCCAACCACGAGGCCGGCTGCCAGTATATAGAGGAGGCCAAAGCCTATCAGCAACCGGAAGATAAGGGCTTTGCCCGCCCCGCGGCTTCGCCAGAAAGCCTTCCATTGGTGTAACAGGAGCGTCAGGATCATGGTTTGATAGTTAATTTTTGATTATGAAAGCTAAATATAAGTTGCGAATTATTTAACTTTAAAGTGGATAGGCTTTAACCGTTATATTTATCGTATGATGGCAAGAATCGGCAGGATCGTTCTCCGCGTATTTCTAGGCATATTGATAGCCCTTATTGCCTTCCTTATCATTTTTGATCAGATGGTGCAGTTCCGGATGAACGACAAGGAGCTGCTGGATTGGTTTCATGCACAAAAGATCGATCCCCGGATCAGCTATTTTACCGCAGAAGGTCGCAAGGTCCGTTATATACAGGTCGGGGACAAGCCCGATGCCAGCATTTTATTTATACATGGGGCTCCCAGCTCGTTGAGCTACTGGAAAGGCTATCTCGCGGACAGCCTCCTCCGGTCGAGGGCGACGCTGTTTGCGGCTGACCGGCCGGGTTATGGCTATTCCGGGCTTGCCGATCCGATGCCTGATATCGAGGCGCAGGCGCACGTCCTGAGCCTGATCCTCGACAGTCTGCACAAGGCGCATCGTCCCATCATACTGGTTGGCGTATCCTATGGTGGCCCGATCGCGTGCCGGCTGGCTATGGACTACCCCGATCTGATCGATGGTCTTGTGCTGATGGCCCCTCCGCTCGGCCCGGGGCGCGAGAAAATATTCTGGTTTACCTATCCGATCGAGAACCCCCTGATCCATTGGGTCGTCCCACGAATGCTGCAGACGGCCAACGCCGAAAAGATCCATCACAGGGACGAGCTGACCAAAATGCTGCCGTTATGGGGTAAGATACACGTGCCGGTCATTTATCTGCAGGGAGAGCAGGACGAGCTGGTCGACACGTCCAACGCTTCATTTGCCAGGGAGCATTTAACGAATGTCCCCTCCCTCGAAATACAGATGATTCCGGGAAGAGGACATTTGATCGCGTTTGCAGAGAAGGATCGTATCGAGAAAGCGATACTTGAGATGCTGGATAAGACCGAGCCCCGCCGGCCGGCGGTACACGTTGATTCGCGCTAACCGTCCATTCGGACGATCCTCGGGGTGAATGTCCCAACGGTATCCACGAGATCCACCTGCGACCGCATTACCTCTTCGATATTCTTATAGGCCTGCGGCGCCTCGTCGAGCCCTCCACCCATCAGGTATACTCCGTGTTTTCTCAGCGTCTCGTTCATCAGCTCGTGCGTGACCGAGCTTGCGGCTGCCGTCCGGCTCATCTTTCTCCCCGCGCCGTGGGCGGCGGACAATAGCGATGCTTCGGCGCCTTTTCCTTTTACGATAAAGCCTTTGGCGGTCATCGATCCGGGGATGATGCCGAGCACGTCCTTACCCGCAGGGGTCGCCCCCTTACGGTGTACGACCAGCTCGCGGCCTTCGTGGACCTCCTTCCACGCAAAATTGTGGTGGTTGCCGAAATGCCTTATCGGGCGGCGCCCCAGGGACTTTGCGATCTTGTCATGGATCACTTCGTGACAGGCGGCGGCATAGTCTCCGGCGAGGTTCATGGCCAGCCAGTATTCCATGCCCTCCTGTTCGTCGAGGCTGAGCCAGGCGAGATTGTTTGCCTGTCCGGGCAGGCGTCTCTTCTGCCGGGCGATGCGGGTATAATACTCCGCGATCGATGCGCCGAGTGACCGGGATCCGGAGTGCGAAAGCAGCCCAAGGTATCTACCCGGCTCCAGTCCCAATATCGGGTCCTTCTCTTCAATATCCACCTCGCCAAATTCGACAAAATGATTCCCCGATCCGCTGGAGCCCAGCTGGCGCGCCGCGCGCATCCGGTGTCTCCGCAGCATGGGTATCCCGTCGAATTCGGGTCGTTCGAGCACCTCGTGTTCAGCGATGGTATCGAACAGTCTGCCGCCACCGAAGAGCGTAGCCTGCCGCAGCTGACGGCTGAAATAGCTTTCCTTCTGCAGCAGCTCCGACGGCTGGATATCATAGACGGAGATGCACATCCGACACCCGATATCAACGCCGACCCCATAGGGTATCACCGCGTTCTCAGTGGCCAGCACTCCGCCGATGGGCAGTCCATAGCCGGCATGTGCGTCGGGCATCAGCGCCGCCGCAACCGCGATGGGCAGCTTCGCCGCCTGGTACATCTGGTTCATAGCCTCGGGGCCCACCTGGTCTTTGCCAAATACACTAAATCGTATACCGGTGTTGTTGAGCGACACCGTCGCTCCTTCGCTGCCCGGGTCGGTCGCATCTTCCATCCCTCCGGTGGCTGGCTGCCGGCGATAAGGTTTGGGTAGCAGCTGTTGGGCGATAAGCCCCAGCACTGCGTCATTAGCATATTCCACGGGGGATGCCAATATCTCTCGCAACAGGTTCATAACATGATCCTCCTTTTCAAATTTGTATTTTTTTTCCATGATGTTCATGGCTATGCTGATCACCGGTCCTTCCGGGTAGCCGATAGCACGAATATCTTTACTTCTTAGTTTGAGTTTTCCCATTGTTGGTTGATTAAGGAAGGATGGGTTACCCCACCCTTCTGTTTACTTAGGCGGGCTGAACAGCTGCCTCAGCTGGTCGAGGAGGACGCCGTTGCCGCTGACGCTGATGTTGTCGATCTTCTCGGCAATCTTTTCAACGTATTCCATTTCCTTCAGCCTGAACAGCATCGGATTGTCTTCCATCAGCCTGGCTGTGTTCAGCAGGCTGCGGGTGCTGGACGTCTCTTCCCGACGCGTGATGATGTTGGCCTGCGCCTTCTTTTCTGCGATCAGCACCTGGTTCATGATCTCCTTGACGTCGCCGGGCAGGATAACATCCCGGATTCCGAAGCCGGCGACCCGGACTCCAAGCGTTTCCGCCTCGTCTCCTACCCTTTCCAGGATATACGGAGTGATGGCGTCCTTCTTTTCCAGCAATTCGTCGAAGCTCATACCGGAGATATATTCCCGCAGCGCAAGCTGAAAGGCCACGTATAGCTGACGGTCATATTCCTTGTTCCGGAGCAGCGCCTTTTCGATATCCGTCACCTGGTAACGCGCCCAGGCGTTGATCCGCAGCGCAGCCTTGTCGCGCGTCAGAATTTCCTGACCGTTGACCTCCAGCTGCTGCATACGGGTGTCCACCTTTCCGATATTCACGGTGATGCTGTTCTTCCACCAGGAATAGCAACCGTTGTCCAGCGTCCGGACATACCTGCCGTCGACGAACAGTACGGCCTTCTCATACGCTTCTACAAAAGCCGTCCGGACGACAGGAGCTACAAGCGTATGCTGCAGCGTGGTCCGGCCGATGTCTTCCGGGATATCGATAATGCTGGTATCGGCGTGAACGAACTGGTATTCCTTCAGTCCCTTCCAGAAGGCGTAGCGGCCGGTAGACAATACCCTCGTCAGCAGGCCATTCTCGTATACGAGTGCGATATAGCCGTACTTCACGTCTACTACGTGTAGCGCTTCTGTGAGCTCGGCATTCTTTAGCAGGATGTCGAGGTCCAAAGCAGGCGTAAACGGCTTTGTCTTCTCATATACCTCTGCGGTATTCTTACCGGAGAGCCAGTATTGTCCTTCCTGCAGCATGCGCTGGTAGACGCCGTCCCTGAACACAAGTCCGACCTGGTAGGCGTTAATTTTGATCTTCTTCATTGTTATTCGTTTTTTTTGTTAATGATAACCGGGGCTTACCGGCCCTTCGCGGCTGGCGGAGGCAGCTTGAGATACCGTCACCTGTCATCGGGCCCGGTCGCTGTGATCGCGACGCTGGCGCAAGGAGGTTCCGATATCTGCCGGCTGTCTGCAAGGCCTGCAGTAAAGTGTCCCTCGTCCGCTGCGGCGGATATAGCCGCCGGTTAGGACTGAGACTGGCCGGTAATACCGGTCTATCTTCTGGTTGCCATTTATTAGGGAAGCTGGCATCTTCCGGCTGGATTTTCAGTCAAGCTGAATCCATTGCTCTAACCACTGAGCTATCTCTGCGAGAGAGAGGAGGAGTCGAACCTCCGACCCATGGGTCATTTGGCATATATGCTTGGTGAGCAACAGCATACAGGGAGTTATTACACCTGCACTGCGGAGCCGTCGGAGACTCGCGCCTGGTTTGCGTCACGGCATATTACCGAGTTGTCCCTGAGGGACGGCCGCCTCGCGCGACCGCCCCGGGAATATTTTACTGGACCACCTTATTCGCGCAGCTTGAACTGGCGAAGGCGTGGGGTTTGGCTTTGAAAACGAAGCCCATGCCCATGATATACCCCATGGCTTCGCGCAACGCGTCGTTGCTCCTGAAGCCGGGGTTCGTATTGATGTCGGCGTGGACTTCCATGTCTACTCCATAGAGTGTGAACAGGCGGCATAATTGATAGGATACGTCGACGCTCTTCGCGACTTCCACCAGCATCCTTTCCTTTATGCTCATCTTCCGGCTGGTCCTTTCGGGCAGGATATACATAAAGCCTCCTTTTCCCTTTCGGATGAAGACGACGACTGTGGCGAACTCGGTGATACCCGCTTTTACCTGGCTATCTGTACCGATGCAGACCTTCAGTTCGTGTCCATTTGCTTTTTCCTTTACGAGGACGGACCGGATCTCATCCCGTATATCCTGCCGGACCGGGGACCCGTCGAGCCGCCTCCAGTTGTGCAGCTGTTTCATGTTGTTTCATTTTTTCGGTTTAGTGTTTCACTTTTTTGACAGAACAAAGCTGATGACTATGTGCGCAACATATTTGCGCAGTTGTCAGGGTCGTTCAATTTTTTTTTAATTCCTGAAGCCGATGGTCCTGGTCTCGACGACCTCGTATTCTTTTTCATTCTGGTTTGCGATCTCGGCGACGGTCATTGGGTGCACGATCGTCGTGCCAAATCCCAGGTGGTCGCTCAGCCGTTGAGCCCGGGTGATATTGAGCTTTCCGAAGTCGTATCTGGCTATCAGCCTTCCTTTCCGGAGCAGCGCATTGTCGACCGTTGTCAGCGGGCTGTTGAATGTACAGATCAGCTGCACGTTGAGACAGTCTGCCAGCAGGCCGTCCGAGATGTTCAGGAGGTTGGATACGGATGACCCTGAACTAAACCTTCTGTCCATTATGATATTCTCGGCATCCTCGATGATCAGCACGGTGTTAGGGTTGCTGATCAGTATCTCGACAAATCCGGGGTTCATCAGGTTTTGGGCCGCGGACGTCGAAAGGAACAGTACCCTCTTTTTGATCCTGCCGGCAAACTTCTCCTTTACCGCCCCGAATGCTTTTTCTCCGTCGATATTGACCATTCCGGTTATGTCCGGCAGCCTGTTGAACAGCTGCAGGTACAGGTACTTCCCGTCCAGATAGTGCCCGTCGAACAGGTTGTTTGCATTGAGAACCGCCTGGTTGTATAAATTTTCCATTTTCTTTCTATTTATAAAATTTCTTCTTTCGCCTCCTCCAGTATTCGTTGGAGGGGTTTGTTCTTAATAGGGTTCGGATCATAATTTGGTTCCCGGTTATGCCGCCATCGATTAGGGTCACAGCCATACACCAGCTTCATTTGCCGGTAATGCGCCGAAAAACCAAGATATTTTTCTATCTGTGCCAGGCGTTGGTCGAGGGCAACATCCCTGATCCTGACCTTGTCCACGATATTGGATCTTACCTTCAGCTTAAACCGCCATGGTTCCCTGAAAACATATCGCATATACACATGCCCTTTCTGATCAGGCATATCTTCTACCAGCTGAAAGAAAGCGCTCTCCTCTTCGGAGAACTTCATCCTGCGGAATGCGTTGGGTTCCGGCTCGTAAAGCACTTGTCTTCGCGTAACATAGATCCTCCGTCCCATCTTTCTTTTTTTGACCCGGAAGTCTCTGCGATGACTATACACATGGGTATTGATCTTTCCGAGGATACCGGCGAAGAACTGCGCCTGGCGACCATTTGCAATGTCTTCCCTCAAAACGAAAGACCGTACCCATCCCTTTTGCACCGGTGGTACAAGCGGCTCCCAGCCTAGATTCCGTTGAAGCTGCCGAATGGTCCATTTTTCCCGATGCAGCGCTAATAGCTGTCTGTCAAAATCTTCATAGACCGCCCTTTTCTTTTGCCGGGCGGTGCGTATCCGGTAAGAGAGTATTTCCTCTCCATACCGTTCAATAAGTTGTCTGTCCATAATGGGGTTGATTCCAGTGATCGTAATCGCCAGCGCACGCGCGCTGGACTGTCTGGTCTTGTCATTAAGGACGCTGTACTCTTTTTCACTTTTTTTCTTTTTGTTGATCCGCCGGGATTTGAACCCGGACCCGCCACATTAAAAGTGTGGTGCTCTAACCGTTGAGCTACGGATCAGTGAATAAAAAAACCCGGTCTTGTGAACCGGGCTTAACATCTTATGAGCTGCGGTGCAGCGCATCTACGTATACCACGGTCCATTGGGGTATGGGCATATCTCTTCTATCCCAAAAAATTCAAGGTTTTTGCTGACCCGGAAATTTTGGTTATCGCGCCGGTTGGCCAGACTGGTCGACGAGTCGGGACTGGTGGTCCCTTCCCGGCGCAACGGGCTGGCGGCCGCAAACAAAAAACCCCGCAATTGCTTGCGGGGTCTGTGTTCTATCGCTGTGTTCATCAATCTATTGAATAGTAAAACACGCCCCGCGAGTGGATAACCAGCCTATCCGGCCGAATCCTTTCTCTGTACTGATATGTGAATAATTGAGGCGCATTTTTGTATTTTTTTTAACAGTGCAAAGGTGTGATTATTTTTTTGATTGCACCAACTTTTTGAAAAACTATTTTTTTTATTTAGTAATTTGGTAACGCAGATCAAACATGAGAAAGCTGATTCCTAAACGCTTAAAACATGTTTGTATGAAGAGTCTCCTCTTTTTGTTCCTGATGCCGCTGAGCGGATTTATCCCCGGCAAACTATCGTCCTCCCTCGACCCAACGGGTACCTATAGACTAAAAGGCGTTGTAAAGAACAACAGGACCATCGGACATTCCGGCGAGCTGAGAGTTCGGCTGCTCGATGAGCACACCGTCGCAATGTGTTTGTATATCAATGCCGGATATCCCAATTACAAGTCGGGAGCATTGCTGGATACCCTCACCTATGAAGACGACAGGGCGGAGTACCATCCCCGGCAGGATACTTCCTGTGAGATCTATTTCTATTTCGAACCGTTAAGGGTGAAGCTGGTGCAGGTCATGACCGACCCGCAATCGGGGTGTGGATTTTCGCCGGGGGTCTTTGCGCCCGTGGCCTTCCCTAAGGTGTCCTCGGAGGTGCCCGTTATCCAGAGTCTGGAGGGGCACGGGAGTTGAGTCGTCTGGGAGGGACATAGAAGTTGAGCCGCTGAGCCTTTCAACAAAGAAAAATGAGCTTTACAACAAAGCAAACAGAAGAATAACCGATTAATTTACACACCATGAAAGAAGAACTTCAGGACACAACCGCCAGCTGGCTCTTCTACTCCTGTTTTACAGAGAAGAACCGGATGTCAGAGAGCTTTGTGTATGAGCATTCCTTTACCCATATCCTCGAAGGCAGCATGTCCTTCTATGTGGCGGGAACGATGCGGGAATTCCACGCCGGCGATACCCTCCTGGTCAAACGACACCAGCTGGCCAAGGCCACCAAGATCCCGCCGGAAGGAGGCATTTACAAGTCCATCAGCATCCGCCTTCACCAGGACCTGCTGAGGAACTTCAGCGTAGAGAACGGCATCAGAGCCGACGGCCCCTATAAAGGCGAAAGCATCGTCCTTCTCCAGCAGGACGCTTTCAGCAAGAGCTTTTTCCAGTCCCTGACCCCCTATACGAGCCTCCCCCAGCAGGATATCGACAGATCGCTGCGGGAGCTCAAAGTCAAAGAAGCGATCATCCTGCTGATGCGTCTGAACAAAGGACTGAAAGACTTGTTGTTCGATTTCGGGGAGCCGGGTAAGATCGATCTGGCCGAGTTTATGAACAGGAACTTTGCCTTCAATGTGGAAATGAAACAGTTCGCGTATCTTACCGGTCGAAGCCTCGCAACGTTCAAAAGGGATTTCGAGAAGATATTCCACGCTTCGCCAGGTAAATGGCTGCAGCAGCGGAGGCTCGAACAGGCCTACTACCTGATAAAAGAAAAGGGCCGCAGACCCTCCGACGTCTACCTGGAAGTAGGTTTCGAAGACCTGTCCCATTTCTCATTCGCATTCAAAAAGGAATTTGGCAAGGCGCCCTCTTTGGTCAACTAAAAAAATAACACAATGGCTTTTAACCGCAGCGCAGAAATATTAAAGGACTATCTGGCTATTCTTGACCAGCACCTGAACGACGTGGTCGAGGGCAGGGAGGACAAGATGTTCGAACTAAGGGAAATTGCCGCCAGGCTCTTTATTCATCCCACCCACCTGAGCAACGTGATCAAAGAATACACCGGTCATCACCCCTGCTACTTCTATGAAGAGAAGCTGCTGATCATCGCAAAGGGGTTGCTGAAAGACCCGCGTAACTCCATTGCGGAAGTAGCGAGGCGGCTTACCTATGATCCGTCGAATTTTACCAAATGGTTCAAGGTGTATGCCGGTATCAGTCCAAAGGAGTACCGGCGTCAGCTGGATGAAGGCAGCGGGATCGCTTCAAACAGCCTGCCCGGCGATCCAATCCCCTCTTTCACCGAAGGCCGGAAGGCCCGCGCCGCCTGGTAGGTATTTTTGGGAAAAGATTCAATATGAAAGCGATCATCCTCGTGAGCGCCACCCTTTTTTTCCTCGAAGCCTGCAATACCCGCAACGAGGGGACAGCCCCACTCAGGTCCCAGATCGACAGCCTCCGCCAGGAGCTGAAAAAGAGCTATGTCCCCGGGACGGGCGAACTGATGAGCAATATCCAGCTGCATCATACCAAACTGTGGTTTGCCGGCAGCAATGCCAGCTGGCCGTTGGCCGAATATCAGGAAAGCCTGATCCGCAGCGGGTTTAAAAAGGTTCAGCTATATCATGCCCAAAAGCCGGAAGCGCAGCTGGCCGCAATGATCGAGCCGGCAATGGACAGCGTGGAAGCGGCCATCCACGCGAAAGACAGGAAAATGTTCATCCGCCAATACCAGTTCATGACGAGCAGCTGCAACAGCTGTCACCAGGCGACAAAACATCCTTTCAACGTCATTAAGATCCCAAAACTGGTCCCGATGGATGATCAGGAGTATTGAGAGGACGACCAGGAGTATCGAGCGCATATTGCTCCGCAGACCGCTGCAGCCGCCGCCTGATCTTCGTCACCAGCTGACGGGGCGCCAGTACCCGCATACATTCTCCGAAACCCAGTATCTCCCGCTCCAATTCGAAGTTCAGCACCACGTCGATGCGGATGATGATGCCTTCCGCGTCCTCGCGAAGCAGGGTCTGCGAACGATGCAGCGGCTTGGTCAGGACATAGGGCGCATTCTCCCTGTTCACGAACAGGATCACTTTGTGAGGCCGGTCCTTCTCCGACCTCGTCACGCCGATCAGCTCCTCATAATACCGGTCGAAAGCAACGCCTGCGTACTCGATGAATTTATGTTCAGGCAAACGTTGAACGGTGATCATCCGATCGAGCGCAAGGGTATGCAGAGACCGTTTACCATGCGCTGTAGCGATCAGGAACCACCGGTTGCGGTACTCTTTTAAAAGATAGGGGTAACAGATAAGGTCCTGCTCCTTTATCGCACGAAAGGACTTGTATTCGATCTGCAGCGTCGTCCTGTCAAGGATCGCCTGGTACAGGGGCGTGATCAGCTCGAGCCCCTTCAGCAGGTGGTTGCCCTCCAGCTGGATATAGCTGTGCTCGGGGTGGGTCGACTTGTAGAGGTTGTTCTCCAGCCGAGCGATCATATCGCTCATTTCATCAAAATAGCTGAAACCATTGAATTGCTTCAGCACGCCAACGATCTCCTTCATCTTGCCCAGGTCGATATCCGAGATGGGTCTGCTGGTGATGCTGTATCCCGCATCTTCGTAGGTATAATATTTTCTGTCCTTTACGATGATGGGGGCGTTATAGCCTAGTTTGTCGCTCCGCATCAGCTGGATATCGGCCTGGATGGTCCGCCTGCTGACTCCCGAGCGGATGCCTTCGGCATCATAGAGTACGTCAGCAACCTTCTCAATGAGGTCTTCGAGGGTCCATTTGCGATAGCGGTTGCGCAGGCATTCATCGATGGTCCGGTACCGGATAAGGGCTAATTTATTTATGGACATGGGTTTAGGTTGATGGGCCGAAAAATTTTTTTAACTACGCAACTATATTGCGCAGGTGAAAATACATCTTTGTAACATGAATAACAAAGTAAATGGCAACGACCTGCTGGCGCTCGGCTTCGAAGAAGGAAAAAGCCTTGGGCTGGCGCTTAAGCTGGCATCTTCTCAGGAAGGGATGACACGCGAAGAGCTGCTGGAATGGCTGAAGAAAATAAAAAAGAACCCGGAGAATTTCCTCGACGACGAAAAAGCCGAAGAGCTGGCGACGAGCCTGATAGAAGAGGCCAGCCGCCCGGAAGACGATACGATCGCTATAAAAGATCAGGGTGACGGTTACGCCGTATACGGCGCCCAGTACATCGAAGAAGGCGCAAGGCTGCAGATGGATGTCGCGATGCGGCTGCCGGTGACGGCGGCAGGGGCGCTGATGCCCGACGCGCACCAGGGATATGGCCTGCCCATCGGCGGAGTGCTGGCAACGCGCAACGCGGTCATCCCCTACGGCGTGGGAGTGGACATCGGCTGCCGCATGGCCCTGTCGGTATTCGATATTCCCGAGAGTCATTTTTTGGAGAACGCGGCTAAGTATAAGCGTGAGCTTATAGCGCATACTGCCTTCGGTGCAGGAGCCGGGTTCCGGGGGCAGTACAAGGCCGATCATGAAGTACTGGACAGCGATGTCTTTGACATGACGCCGATGATCCGGCAGCTGAAAGACAAGGCGGCCTCGCAGCTGGGCTCTTCGGGTGGCGGCAACCACTTCGTGGAATGGGGTATACTGGAGCTCGCCGAACGCGACGAGCAGCTGAATATAGACAAGGGGCGCTATGTGGCGTTATTGTCTCATTCCGGGTCCCGCGGATTTGGCGCGACGATAGCGGGTCACTATACCAGGCTGGCCAGGCAGCTGTGCAAGCTCCCGAAGGAAGCGGCCAACCTCGCCTGGCTCGACCTGGATACGGCCGAAGGACAGGAATACTGGCTGGCGATGAACCTCGCCGGTGACTATGCATCAGCCTGCCACGAGGTCATCCACCAGCGCCTGACAGAGGCGATCGGCGGCCAGCTGCTGGCGCGGGTAGAGAATCACCATAACTTCGCATGGAAGGAAAGCTTCAACGGAGAAGAGGTCATCGTTCACCGGAAAGGCGCCACTCCGGCGGGAAAGGGTGTGCCCGGCATCATCCCTGGGAGCATGACGGCGCCGGGCTTCCTCGTACGGGGTAAGGGCGAACACAGCTCCATACAGTCCGCATCACACGGGGCCGGACGGCGGATGAGCCGGACGAAGGCGATGCAGAACATTACCCCTCAGGAGATGAGAACGCTGTTGAAAGAACACGGCGTGACCCTGATAGGAGGCGGTCTCGACGAAGCGCCGATCGCGTATAAGGATATCCGGGTTGTGATGGCTGCGCAGAAAGAGCTGGTAGATATCATCGCTACTTTCTCCCCGCGAATGGTCCGGATGGCAGACGACGGAAGCCGGGAAGACTAGTCGAATATCTATAGCGTAACTTTTACCGTCGTCGTGACATAGAACAGGTTGGCTCCTCTTTCGGAAAGGGCGGGCTGACCTGTTACCGTTATCAGGTTCTGAGGCAGCACATAGGATGGCGTTAAGATCAGGTTCAGTTTTTTATACCCGTATACAACGGGCATGCTGAGCTCATAAGACAGCAGGCTGAACCGCCGCGTACTGGTGGTCACCTCCTCTTCTGCTCCGGGGAAGATGAGGAAATTCTTTTGCTGGTATTCCGTCTTTGTAAAATTCTGCGTCCCGGCAAAGGCATTGACGCCAGGGTCGAAGACGAGGACGCCCCCTAGTACGTGCTGGCATCTGATAATATGATCCAGACCTGCCTGAACGCCAATATCCGTATATCCGCTGAATTTCACGTTGGCGCCCACGGTCACGTTGACTACCTTATTCAGATTGGTGAGGCTGCCCGAAACCATTTCCTTTACCGCGGACTGCACCAGCGACACATCAGCCTTATAGAAATACCGCGAGGCTGAGACACTGCCGGCCCAGTGCCTGTTGCCAAAACTGTATCCGCCTTCCACCAGCGTCGCGGCGTATTCATTGACCATGCTGTTCTGAATAAAAACAAACGTCGAAGTGGCGTAGAGCCCGTTGTTCAGGCTGAACCCGACGCTCGGGTAATAACCTTTGCTGTGAAGGCTGTCGACACGACCGTAGTAGTTCAGCCCGGAATTATAGGTCGCGGCCACGATAAAATGGTTGGCAGAGTCGCTTTGCGCGAAGGTCGCGGTGGAGAATAAGACGGCAAGGATGGTGATGATCTTTTGCATGGTGTGGTGGTTTTGGTAAAAATGCGGCTGCCTTCCGGCAGCCGCGTTGACATAGGGATGTTATTGCTTGCTTACACCCGCGGAAGCACCTGCTCCGGCTGATGCATTCGCACCAGACGAAGAGCTTGCGGCGGCGTTGACCTTAACATCTGCGTCGGTATTGACCTTTGTGTTATTGACGGCCCGGTCAGTAGTTGTGGTTGCTGTCGCGGTGGTAGTCTTTGCGGCAGCCTTAGTCGTTGTTTCGGTAGATGCGGCGGTAGAAGCAGCCTTCGAATGGACAGCCGTTGCCGTGGATTGCGTCGTTGCGGCGGATGCGCGCAGCGCGTTATTTACCGAGGGCGTGCTGACACTGGCCGCTGAGCTGAGACGCGTCGTGTTGGAAAGACCGAGGCGCACCTGAGCCGAAGCGTGATTGGAAACAGTAAGAGAAGCGATGACGATGGAGCCAAGAACAAATAAACGTTTCATAATTCCTGATTTTAGTTGTTAGATAATCGGGGCCGAAGCCCCTTTCACTTACAGATCAAACAACCTCAGGAATTGTTACCCCCTTTTTCGAATTTTTTATTTCAGCTTGTCTCTCAGCTCGTTAGCGCGGGAAGAGACGGGTGTCCCGGAAGGAATTTTATCCAGCCATTCCATTGCCGCAGCCTTATTTTTCTCTTCGGCATAGGTAAGCGCTATATAGAATGCGGCCTCATACCGCATCAGCGACTCTCCATTATATACACTGGTCAGGTCTTTCCGGGCCAGCCCGACCGATCCGGTATGCCACTCCGCTATACCCCGGTAGAAAATGGCCAGCTGGCTGGTGTTGTCGGCGGCAACGGCCCTGTCCAGTAGGGGAAGGGCCTTATCGAACTGCTGCTGATTAAAAAAGACCGCCGCCTGCTGAAGCAGCGTGTCGGTATTTGCGCCCCTCGACTCCGTGCTCACCATCTCCGTCCGGCCAAGGCGGTCGATCAGGTCCCGGTTGCCGGAAGGAAGAAGATAGATGCCGAGGACAACGATGATACAGGCCGCCGCGGCAGACCAGGCAATCCATCGGACGCGCGAGGGCCGTCTGACGGGAGACGCAAAATATCGTTCGTTGAGACCCGAAAGCGTAGAGCGCAACGCGTCGGCCGCAGCATCCTGAGGCAGGCGCTGTTCCAGCGTACGCCGGAGCTCCAGGTAAAGGGACAGCTCGCCGGCCAGCGCAGGGTCTGTCAACAGGTCAGCCTCGAACTGCCGCCTTTCTTCTTCGGAGAGCTCGTTGTCCGCATAACGGATGATAAACTCTTTGTCATAAGCTGCCATAGACTAG
>Ga0207695_10000585_pt1 | contig 73614 bp, 61 predicted proteins | sample KBSC54metaG_FD_184354 | JGI IMG/M metagenome (GOLD analysis project Ga0207695, IMG submission 184354) | Corn rhizosphere microbial communities from Kellogg Biological Station, Michigan, USA - KBS C5-4 metaG (SPAdes) (version 2) | ecosystem: Host-associated > Plants > Roots > Rhizosphere > Soil...
TATAAGAAAGCCATCGGAGGATCGAGTCGGCGGAGTAACGTTCCCCCTTGGTAAGGTTTAAAAAAGAGGACGGCATTTGAGTCTCTTTAAGAATATACACCGGGCAATGGTAGAACGCACTGATCTCATGCTGTACGAACACCAGCCGGGATGGATCATTAAATGCGATGGGTTGAATGGCGATGCCTTTGGTACGTAGGGAACCGCCCGGGCCGGATGAGCAGCCGGCGAACAGAAAAGAGAATAACGCTATGAGCAACAGATGTAATTTCATGAAGCGGCTAACCGGGACCTGTAAAGGTATCTTATATCCGGACCATAAATGAACAGGCAGCTGCCACCACGGATGTTGTCGATGATAGACCTGTCCAGGTCTTCGGGGATAGCGGGACAACCTTCACTGCGGCCGAGATAACCCCATTGACGGATATGCTCTTCGCTGACATAATCGGCAGGATGCATGATGATGCGACGGTGCAGGGCGTTGTCGTTCCAACCTTTTTCTTTTCCTTCAAGGGTTAGCGAATAGCCGTGCTGTCCCATGAAGGGGTCTCCCGTAAGGTAGAATCCAAGGCTGCTCATCAGGCTATTTACACGATTGGAGAAACGTGTAGCGATCAATTTACCGGAATTGCGGCCATGTGCAACCAATGTATTGAACATGAGTGTACCATTATTCATGTCCAATATGAACAGCCGCTTTTGTGTAGACGGCTTTGACAAGTCGATGATGGTGAGCACGCCGGAATTATGGATCTCTCCCGACAGCACCAGGCTCAAAAAGCCGGAGATAGCCCTGTGATAGGCTTCGGCGCTTAACCCGAGACTGTCCAGTTGGAGGTTATTGTATAGCAGGTTTAGCCGGGCAGAGTCGGCGTAGGAAAATGCGGTATTTGTTGTTGTTACAGGTTTATGGGCGGCAGGTATTGTGGAGGATGATGCAGGAGAAGTGGGAAGAGGTAAAAAGCTAAGGGAAAAAAGGGTGGCCAGAGACAGGCACAGCACATTTACAAACTTCACGGTCCGACGCGACAAGTTTTTCACCATTGGATAAATTTTTCGAATGCAAATTTACCCATATATCACGGAAAAATAGGGGGATCCGTTTGTCCTTAAAGAAATTTTAACATTCCGGTGGCGACTAAATCCCCCTGTATTTTTAGTGATGGCTGGCCCTGGTCTTTGCTGCTTTTTTAGCAGCTGCGCTACGCTCACCGGCTCCCTTGGTTGCTGCGGCCTTTTTAGCGGCTGCGCTCCGGTCTGAGGCACTGCGGTTACCGGCTGCCGACCTGGCCTGTTGCGATAGCGCTTTGTGAGAAGCGGCCGAGGTGCTTTCCTTTTTCAGGGCTTTTTCCCTTGCCTGGCTGCGGGTCTTGCTGACGGGCTCGTGACGTTGTCCTTTCTCCAATTCCCGTTTGGCATTTGCCCGGGTCTTCTCCGAGGTAGTACCTTTTTTAGGTGGTTTGAGGTCGACGCCAGCACGGCGTGCTTCGGACAACCCGATGGCGATGGCTTGCTTGGTATTACGGGCGCCATGTTTACCGGCGCGTATCTTATCAATTTCACTGTGCACAAATTCACCGGCCTGGGTGCTGGCGGATTTGCCTTCCTTTTTGTCGCGTTTAGCGCGCTCTATGGTTGCTTTGTCTGGCATAAAATAATGATTTTTAGAGGTGCTATGCAATTGGCATGCCCGAGAGCAATTTGTATATTCGCAATTATGTCCCCTTATCTTCGGCGTCTACAGACAACGGCGGTCCTCTTCCTTCTGTTCATTCCTTATCTCAGGGCGATCCCTTTTGAGACTGGCGGTGTCTCACGGGATAACCCCGACACACTGGCCACCCGATGGCTTAGGGATTGTTCTGATCTGCGTGAGAAAGGTCAATATACTCCGGCGTTGGACACTGGTCTTAAAGCACTTGATATCTGCCGGCAATCCGGTAACACATCGTTGGCTGCACGGGTAGAGCTTGAGATTGCGCAGGTGTATATGTATCTTGGAGAGCAGGGCGGGAAGATGGACCAGATCCGCCGGGGCCTGGAATATGCTAAACATGCCAATATCCTTTATGCAGGGATCAAAGACACGGCCGGATGGGTAAGCGGCCGCAATATAGAGGGCATCCTGTTCCGCAGCTATGCAAAGCTGAGCGACAGGACTTATTACGATTCGGCTATGGCTTGCTACCTGGATGCGCTGGCCATGATCAAGTCTTCGGGGAAGAACCGCCAATATAAGGGCAGGCTCTATAATAATATCAGCCAGTTCTATATTGAATATAAAAAGGACTATCCGACAGCTCTTCGCTATTTACAGGCTGCCGTCCAGGCTAACCAGGAGGAGCACTCCATCTTCAGGCTGTCTTATAATTATGGGAATATCGCCCATGTTTATCAACTGATGGGGAACAGGCAGTCTTCCCTGGACTATGCTTACAGGACCTTGGTCTATGCCCGTCAAACAGCCATAACCAATCGTATTTTGAATGCCTATAAACAGTTGTACGATAGCTACAACGTTTTTGGACCTGCCGACTCCGCGTTGCTTTATTACCAGTCATACCACGATCTGAATGACTCCATCTCCGGCGTGCTTGTCAACCGGCAGATAGCCGAGATACAGACCAAATATGAGACAGAAAAGAATAAGGCGCTGATAGATCGATTGAATGCCCAGAACAGTGAGCAGAAGCAACAGATACTCTTCCTTGCGGCGGGCGTTGCTTTATTACTGTTGTTCTTACTGGGTCTTTATCTTTTGTTCAGACATGTCAGGCGTCAAAAGGACCTCATCGCCCGTCAATCCCGTCAACTGGAGATCATGATGAAAGAGCTGCATCACCGTGTCAAGAACAACCTCCAGGTCGTTACCAGTCTATTGAGCTTGCAAAGCTACCGGCTCAAAGACGAAGAAGCGCTCGACGCCATCAGGCTCAGCCGGCAGCGGGTGCAGGCCATGAGCTTGATTCACCAGCGCTTGTACATGGGTGAGAACAGCCGCACAGTGAACATGGAAGAATATCTCCGCGATCTTGCTCACTCTCTTATAACGGCCTATGGATATGTCATCGAGGACTTCGATCTTCAGGTCCAGGTCACGGGTCATTGGATGGATGTAGATAAGGCGCTGCCGATGGGCCTCATTGCAAATGAGATCATCACCAATTCCCTGAAATATGCTTATACAGGGCATGACCATCCTGCCTTACATATCCGGCTGTCGGGGGATAATGGAGGTTATCTGTTCATGCTGAGAGACAATGGATGCAAATGGGATGAAAAGCAATGGCTGGAGGCGGGGAACTCTTTTGGCAGACAGCTGGTCTCCAGCTTATGCAGGCAATTGAACGCTATGGAAACGTTAACGATCGACAACGGAGCTATCTTTACTTTTATCATACCGCAGGAAAATGCTGCCTGATATGAACCAACCGAACACCCCCTCATCCGAGAAAATGAATGTGCTCATTGTGGAGGATGAAGCTATTACCGCACTGGACCTTTCGGAAGGGTTACAGCAGTGGGGATATGCCATTGCCGGGGTTGCAGACAATGCCAGGACTGCGAAGATCCTGTATGAGGAGAAAGAAGCGGACATTGTCCTGATGGATATCCGGCTCAAAGGGGAAAAGGATGGTGTCGATACGGTGATGGAGCTGATGAAGATCCGAAAGAGTCCCGTGATCTATCTGACGGCGTTTACTGATGCGGCTACGGTGGAAAGGGTCAAGAATACGTATCCCGCCGCATTTCTTACCAAGCCTTATAATGTCGATAATGTACGGATAGCAATCGAGCTGGCGCTACACAATTTTGCAGCCGGCAAAGCGCCGGATCAACCTGTACGGCAAACTGACCGGGAGCCGCTGCTCCGGCTCAACGACAGCCTGTTTGTGAAAATGAACTACCGGTTTGTCAAGCTGCCTCTTTCATCCTTATGTTATATCGAGACAGACAATAATCATGTACACCTGGTCACTTCCGAAAAGAAATATGTGGTGAGGCTGTCACTTAACCAGGTATTGGATAGTATCCAGTGGGAGAAGCTTATCCGCATCCATCGCTCGTTTGCAGTGAACATCGACGCCGTCAGTTCCTTTACTGAGCAGGAAGTGACGGTGAATAAAGATATATTGCCGGTGGGCAGGCAATATAAAGACGCTTTCTGGCGTCAATTCGGCACCCTGTAATTTTCAGTTGACATACAAGATCCTGTCGTTCGCATACAAGTTCCGGCGGTTGGCCTTTCTTCCGTCCATTACCTTCCCCTGTGCAGCTAGATTTGCAACTGTCCTTTTTACCCAAACTGATTAAGATGAAAAGATGTTTACTTACAGCGACACTTGCTGTCGCCAGCTTCGTCCTGCTCGCCAATAATATTGCCGTACGTAATGTTCTGCTGGGAGGCGTCAATAGTACCAATCATTATACCCTGATCAAGTTTGACCTTTCCTGGGACAATTCCTGGCGGGTGAATACGGGCCCCACCAACTGGGATGCGGCATGGGTATTTGCCAAATATCGTATCAAGGGACAGACCTCGTGGCATCATGCTACCCTGCATTGGGTAGATGGCAGCGGCAGTGGAGATGGGCATACAGTTCCGGCGGGAGCAACCATTTCCAGCAGCAATGACAATAGCGCCGGCGGCGCTTATGGCGTGTTTATTTATCACAACACCCCGATGGGGCAGGGCAGTGTAAGCTATACTGGAGCACAGCTGCGTTGGGACTACGGTGTCGATGGAGCAGGGGATGCCGACCTGGTGGAAATAAGGGTCTATGCGATAGAAATGGTTTATGTTCCGCAGGGAAGTTATTATCTGGGTACCGGCGGTCCTGAGTTGGGGGCATTTTATACCTACCCTGATGTCACCCAGCCGTATCATGTCACCAGTGAGGATGAGATCCCCCTGGGCGCCGTCATGGGACAGCTATACTATAAGCCGAACGTATATGGAGACTATACCGGTCCCGTACCTGCCACCTTCCCCAAAGGCTACCAGGCTTTTTACTGTATGAAGTATGAGACGACGCAGGACCAATATGTAGCTTTTCTCAACACACTGGATTCTTCACAAGCCTTCAACCTGGTGCAACATGCCACCAACAACAGAGCTATCCGCAGCGGCATTACTCCATGGACAGCGGACCATCCACTTAAACCAGGGGACTATGGGACCACGAACCCTGATGTCCCTGTTACGATGTCCTTCGACGATCTCGCTGCCTACCTGGACTGGGCTGCCTTGCGCCCTCTTTCCGAGCTGGAGTTCGAAAAGGCCTGCAGAGGAACATTGGCGCCGGTGCCTAACGAGTTTGCATGGGGTACGAACACAGTGGTGAATTTTGATCCTGTTAGAGATGTCGTATCGGGAAATATTCCTTATGGATTGACCAATGCAGGTACAGCCAATGAATTTGTCGATACCAATTACAGCCTGGTCTCCGGCAATGCCACCTGGAACTATACTTACGACCGTAATAACCCTATTGTGCGGGCAGGCGCTTTTGCCGCCAATCCGGCCAATTCGGGCCGTGTTACGTCCGGCGCTACTTATTACGGTATCATGGAGATGTCCGGCAATATGGTCGATCCGGTCATATCGATAGGTTATGCCGGGGGAAGAATATTTACAGGTCATCCCGGCAACGGTAAGCTGGATGCGGGCGGATATGCCGACGAAAACTGGCCCAACGCTTCCAATGGCCACTCTGGTGCCGGCTTCAGGGGCGGATATTATCGGAGCCCGTTTGCCGACCTTCTGATGGTATCGGACCGTGAGAGTGCGGCGGATTACATAACATACGTAGGTAACCTTTATCCTGGCGGCGGAGGCCGTGGCGCCCGTACAGCGCCCTGACGAATGCGGACGGATCCTATTTTATATGCAACAATTACCACGATCATGAAATTTTTTTACGTATATATCTTGTTTATGGGGACGCTCACCGTCAGCCGGGCGCAGAATATTTATGCAGGGGGTAAGGGCGATGGATTTTCTTTCCAGCAGGCGGGATTCGGCATCTATGCGGGGGGAAGCAGCAGCGGCTTTGCCTTTGCCAGCGTAGGGTCCCCGGGCAATGAAGTGCCCCTTCCCGTTACTTTGCTGAACTTTACCGCGCAGCCCCAGGGATCTCAGGTATTGCTGCGCTGGGAGACGGCCATGGAAGACAATAATGACCATTTCGAAGTGGAGCATTCTCCGGATGTCAGCGCTTTTCAATTTCTTACCAGCGTAGCCGGTCACGGCAACAGTGCGACGCAACAGCACTATCAGGCCGTCGATCCTAATCCTTACAAGGGACTTAATTACTACCGGCTCAAACAGGTGGATAAGGACGGTCTTGCCAATTACTCGAAAATAGTGTCTGTCGATATGTCTACCAATGAAACAGGCTTTTCCATGCATGTTTATCCCAACCCTGCCCGTCAGACAGTAACCATCGATCTTACCAGCCCCCGCACTATCAACAGCATGCTGTCGCTGTACAATGCGGAAGGCAAGCTGATCAGCAGAAGATATTGCCTGCTGGCAGCGGGTGCCAACCAGCTGACGTGGGATATCAGCCACCTGAGCGCAGGGATGTATTATTGTAAAGTAGAGAACACCGATTGGCCTGTGATATCATTTATGAAGGAATAACCTTTTTAGCCTTGCCTAAACCCACCTTGTAATCCTCAGGCGTACCCGTGATCCTGAGGTTCATAAAACGTACCCGTTTGTCTTTGTTGCGGTACTCTATCGCATCCACCTGGTCGGGGTCCACCTCTTCCTGCTTCTTGCCGAAGAGCATCCTGAAACCTACCTGCGTCACCATCTTCAGCGGGATACGCACGTAATATTCCATATGGGTGTCGAGCGACTGAGTGCCGGAGATCTCCATAAAGCCAAGGGAGGAATTGATATTCATGGATGGGATGGTCAGCGCGCCATCCTTGAATGTGAGCTTGTCGCGTAAGGTGTCGAAGCGCACCATATTCAGGTTCTTATCCTTGAAATAGCTGGACATTGCTTTGATGGGGGTGAAGTTTACCAACGTGCCGTCGACGATGGCGATGTCCATCTCTGCCTGACAATGGTCCATCATGGGCGTCAGGTCGGGATGCACCTGTATATAGGTTTTGATATCTCCGCTGAGACGGCCTTTTACATTCTTATTAATAACGTAATCCTGACCCAGGTAATCCAGCTTCAGCATCATCTTTTCTATATTTACGTCCCGTACATGTATCCTGCTTCTCAGGTAGATCTTATCCGGGTTGCTGCCGTTGAAGTGGGCGCGTGCATTTATCTTTCCTTCGGCTATATCCATGCCCAGCGTATCGAGGTATAGCTGCTGGTTAGTCTGCATCCTGAGATTAGTGAAGAAGTTCTTTATCCAAAGACGACGGTATTTTATCTTGCCTATATTCGCCGACGCATTGAAATTAATGAACGGGATCTGGAATATGTTAAAGGCGCCGGCATGGACAGAGGTCTTTGCCACCGTGGCTGCAGGCACTTCAGAGAGGTCGGGCGCCGGCTCTTCTGCCGTCAGCCGGTAAGACATCAACTGATCTACATCCAGCATATGGGAGGAAAATTGCAGGTAATTCTCTTTTTTCATTCGTGTCGTATCCTTACCCGTATACAGCCGCATGCTGATGTCGAAATCGCTGTTGCCCACTTTTCCCCTCAGGGTATCCAGCTTTATGAAATGGTCGGCGCCGATCTTTACATTGCCGTTGACGCTGTCCAATCTGAAAGCATGATTTTTAAGCTCGCCGGAGATATTGGCGATCTTTATACTGGCAAAGCGGAATACCGAATCATATTTAAGGTCTATTTTGCTGCGTAACCAGAGATTGGAAGCCACTTCGTCCTGATAATCTTTTGGCACATATTGCCTGCTCTTGCGGCCCAGCAGGTCGTGCATGGCCAGGTGCTGGGATTTGAAGTCAAACGCCACCTGTGTCCTTCCTTTCATTACCTTGTCGAACCACAGGGCATAATTGTTTACGCGACCACTGAAGCGGATATCGCTGCTGTCGATCTTACCGGCGAAGTTCTTTAACCGCAGGGTCGTGTCTTCAATGGTCAGTTCGGCGCCAAAATCGTGAAAGGCGTGGGGGTAGCGTTTGAACGAAGCGTACAGGTCATGTATGCTGAACTTTCCTTTTGGAAGGGGTTTCGGATGCAATAGTTCGTGGACAGAGGTTTCCAGCGACAGACCAATGTTAAAACCATATATCTCTTCTCTGGCCTTTTTGTTCTTAGTGGTATCGGCGTTCAGCAACTCGCGCAGGATGATCTTGTTGCTATGGGCATTGAAGGCCACCTGTACCGGCTTTTCCTGGTGATGGAAGATGGCCGGCAGATCGCTGATCGACCCATCCATATGGAAATCCGAATGACCGACCTTAAAGGTCAGGGAGTCTAACTTTACAAAACCGTCCTTCATGGCGGCATGCAGGTCGAGGTGTTCTACATTATAAGGATAGGAGGGTATCCGGAACGTAAGGTTGCGCACCGTCAGCTCACTTTGTATCCCTTGTGTCAGTTTGTCCATGGATTGTTCGGGGAGGCTGAGATCCACCAGCTCTTTAAAATCCATTTTCAGGCTGATGTGTCCTGTAATGCGCTGCAGGTCTTTGATGCCCAGGAAAGCCCCGATGAATCCCAGCTCCAATTCGGAGTTCACCCGCATGGCTACCTTGGGATCGGAGAAATCTCGCAGAACAAAATTACCTTTAAAGATACCTTCACCTGGCCGGGCTGTCATATCCAGGAGACGCAGCTCGGATGTTTTCAGGTTTCTGCCGGCCCCATTGGTGTAATACCCTTTAAAGTTCAAAGAGTCCAGCTTTTTGCCCGCAGCGGTATTGTGCAGCCAGGCATTGGCGCAGGAGAAGGAAAGCTCTATCAAGGGCTGCTGACCGCCTTTTAACTTACCTTTTATCTTCCCATCAAAAGCGAGGTGACCGTCATACCGGAAATGTTTCAACTCTTTTGCTACTTCATGCGGAGCGAAAGAGAACAATTGCGCAAAATCCGGTTTATCACCTGTCACATGGATATCCACCAGGTTGTCATGTAAAAAGTCTGCCGAACCTGTGATATTGAAAAGGGCGTCCTCCAGCTTTAGCTTGCAGACTCCCAGCTTCAACAGCTGCCCGGGTTTCTCATAGACCAGCTGTATATCTGTTTGCAGATGTTTATGCCGGAACAGGGTAGTGTCACCCGGATGGGTGTAGTCCACCACCATATTGCCCTGCATATCGGCCATGACCCGCAGGCTGTCATCCTGCAAGGAGGAGCGAATCTTATCGATATGTGTGACCACCCGTTGTCCATTTTCTTTATCCAGATAGGAGATGGTCATGTTCTTCAGGACTATTTTTTTAATGGCCAGGTCCAGGGCCGCGGAGGCAGCCGTATCGGTCGCAGCTGTAGTATCCCTGGTCATCCGGCTGGCCTCCACGATATTCAGTTTACCGGCGATGTCCTGCACCAGGTCGAGATGGCCATTCTTCAGGGCAATGACCTTCACATGGTATTGCTGTTTGAGGATATCCGACAGGCTGAAGCCCGTAAACATACGTTCGGCCTCGTAGATTGGCTTATCCGATGCGAGCTTGGTGGGATAGAATTTTACATTTTTAAGCCCGATGGAGATATAGGGAAAATTCTGGAAAGCGGAGATCTCGCTGCCGTCCACTACCAGCCTTCCCGGCAGTTGTTTGTTCAACTCCCTGACAGCCAGCCCCACCAGGCGTTGCTGCTGGGAATAGAGGATCGCAACGGCGGCGACCACCAGTACGATAAGGATGACGATCGGCAAAAGGATACACCGGAGAAGTATCTTACGGAGTTTACGTGGCTTTTTTGTGCTCGCTTTCATAGAAAATGCCTTTTAGTGTAACGGAAAGGATACTGTATATAGTGTGTTGCTTTGGGACGATTGAGGAATATTTTGCCCACGAATGCTATGTTCGGACAGGGATTTGACTGGCACTATATTTTGCTTACCTGGGATATGATGACATCTGGCAAAAAAATCATATTAGTGCTCATCGGTATACTAGTCCTGGCTGTGGCTGCATGGCAGCTGTATAAATACAAATTCATCAATAATAAGGTTGAAAAGGCTATAGCGGAGAAAACAAAAGGACTATATAACATTCATTACGAGGATATCTCTCTGGATGAAGCCAGCGGCACACTACATGTAAAAAATATTACGGTCATTCCCGATACAGCTGTATACAACCAGATGGCAGCTGAAAAAAAGAATCCATCCGTCCTTGTCAAAGCGACCATCCCGGAACTGGATATTTTAGGCGTAAAGACACCCAAGGCCTTGCTGACCCGGCAGATCGAAGGACGCACCATCTCGCTTATCCATCCTTCCATCGAGATCATGCTCAGCCATTCTTCCCAGGATACCACCGTATATGACCCTTTTCAGGATATTTCCAGGGAGCTATTGGGTAAATTGGAAAAGATCGGTATGGACAGTGTGCAGGTGCTGCATGGCAGCCTGCTGGTGAAAAATATGGATGGGGGTGGATCCATCGTAAAAAGCGATGACATCACCTGTCTGCTCTCGGGGCTGCTGATCGACAGCATTTCCGTGAAGGATAGCAGCAGGATCTTCTTCTCCAGGTCATTTGGTATGGCCTGTGACGAAATACAGCTGCCTTCGAAGAATAAAAAATACAAGCTTTATATTTCGCGGCTTGCATTCAACAGCAGCAAAGATGAGCTGTCTATCGGCCGGCTTAAGCTGATACCGCAGCTTTCGGAGACAGCGTTTGCCGCCTCGTATCCGGTCTCAAAGGACAGATATGACTTTTCGCTGGAGGACATCCGGCTGGCACGCCTTGACAGAAGAAGCCTCTGGCATAAGAGGATAGACGCCGATAGCCTTGTCATAGGGAAAAGCGTCTTTAAAATCTACCGCGACCTGTCTTATCCGCACGATACGGTAAGCAAAGTGGGTAAATTCCCTCAACAGCAGCTTATGCGTCTGCCTGTTCCCATCAATATCCGTAAAGTTGTATTCCGGCATTCCTTTATCGAATACAAGGAAAGAAATGCCAGAAGCGACAGTGCCGGGAAACTGCAGTTCTACGATGTGACGGCTTCCATCAGCAATGTTACCAACAGAAAAGCGGTTATTGCCCATGACAATCGATGTATTCTGCAGTTCAAGGCAAGGCTTCTCGACCAGGCTCCTGTAAATGCCCGGCTGGTAATGCTGCTGCATGATCCCAAAGGAAGGTTTTCCATTGAAGGGAATATCGGATCTATCGAGGGCCCCGCGCTCAATCCCCTTACACGACCGATGGGTCTGGCGAAAATGGAAAAAGGTTATGTCGATGGATTGCATTTTACATTCAGGGGGGATGATTCTTCCTGTAAAGGACGGCTTACGATGTTGTACCGGGATGTAAAAATTTCACTGCTGAAAAAGGACGAAAAAGAAGGAAAGCTCAGTAAAAAGGGGCTGGCTTCCCTGTTTGCAAACATCATCATAAAAGATTCGAACCCCGGGAAAAGGGGGGATCCAAGGGCGGTTGAAGTGCATTTTAAGCGGATACTCAACAAGTCGTTCTTCAACCTTTTATGGAAGTCCATCTTCACCGGCGTCAAAGAGACGGTTGGTATGAAATAAATGTTTTACATGTCATTTTTAGAAAAAATGATTACGGCGGGAGGGTTATTGAAAGAGACCTACAGGGAGTTTAAAGCAAATGATCCCCTGCGGATGGCTGCGGCAACGGCTTTCTTTGCCAGCTTTGCACTACCGCCTATTATGATCATCCTTATAGAGATCTTAGGAATATTTGGTCATTCGCGTGTCATCCGGCATGGCTTGCTGGATCAGCTGGGTGTTGCCCTCGATCAGAACATCGCAATGCAGATACGGCAGATACTAAGGAACATTCATCATCTGCCTATAAACCCTGTTACACGCGTCGGGGGCTTTATTTTTCTCATCTTCGTCGCCACCACGCTCTTTGAGGTTATCCGGCGCTCCATAAACCAATTGTGGAAGATCAGACTGAAGGAACGGCCAGGCCTGGGATTCCTTCTGCTATACAGGGCCAGATCGATCGGTATCATTATGACGGCCGGTCTGCTGTTCGCCCTGGTTTTTTTGGTGGATACAACGGCCTGGCTACTGCCTGCGCTTGCCAACAAAATATTGTATCATGTGGTCACGGTGGCGGCAGGCATGGTATGGTTCACGCTTGTGTTTCTTTTCCAGTCCTATGGCAGGCCCGACTGGAGGACTGCTATGGCGGGAGGAGCTTTCACCGGGCTGCTCTTTGCCATTGGGGAGGTGTTATTGCACTTTTTCCTTTCCTACAACAACATGCAGACGATCTATGGGGCTTCTGCTTCCCTGGTGCTGCTGTTGTTATTTATATTCTACAGCTCCTTTATTTTTTATTTCGGCGCCTGCTTTACGGGCGTGCTGGCTGCCCGGACGCATCGTCCTATCCGGCTAACCCGTCATGCGGCGAGGTATAGCGGCGCTTAATTTTTACGCAGGTCCTCCACATCGTAGGCGAAGCTGGGGATCTCCGCCACCACCTTATCCAGGCTGATCAGGGACCGCTGGTAAGCGGCCTCCATCTTTTTCTTTTTTGTCAGTCTGAACAGGAAGTTGGTCACCGGATCGTGTCGCACGTAATAGCTAAGGGTTAGCCTGGTTATGCTATCGCTGACCTTTTCCATCAGGAAATAGGTGGTACCGGTCTTTTTTTCATCTGTCTCGCTGAATTCGATCCTGTCTTTCTGATAAGCATAGCTGCTAGTATACATCAGCACCTGTCCGTTGTCCATCGAAATACGGCTACGCATGCCCACGCGGGGAAGGAAATGATCGACCTCTTCCACCTTCTTTACTCCTTCCTGCCAACGGGCACGGTAGTTGAAGTCGCCAACCGCATGGAACATCGTGATGATGTCCGTGGGGTATTCCCTGGACAAAGAGAACATCTTTACTTTATCTGCAACTGTCAGTTGGGGGGAAGGGTCCGGCTGTATCTCATTTTTTAACTGGCTCAGCTGGGTATAATGAAAAGGGATCTCCCCATTTTCCGTCTGTTTGGCGCTGCTGTCCCATTGCATCCAGTGTTTGAGGCCGACGGGCGGCTGTTGCGCCACATTATTAGTGATGAGCCAGTATTCATGCTGTTCGATGTCGTTCTTCAGCAGCTGGTGAGCGACAATGATGTCCTTCCCTATGAGCTTACTAAAGTTCTTTACATTGTAGCCAGTGAATTCGCCGTAATGGGTGATGACTTTCAGGGTAAGATCGACTGCGGATATGCAGGCCTTGCATTGACAGAATTTTGTTTGATCATAGGCCATCAGCTGCTTGTGGAATTCACAGAACATGATCTCCACCTGCTTGTACAGCGCTTCCAGGTCGGGCACCTCTCCGAATTTGTAAAAAAGGATAGCGTCTCCTTCGATCTCGGAGATCTCAAGCCCTATCTGGTTGGTGTTGATCAGTGTTTCCAGCAACTCCTGTATGATCAGCCGGCTGTGTTCGATCTCCGTCGAATGTACAAACCGTGTGAAGCCGCTGATATCGGGAATAAAAAGCAGCCCTTTATTGGCCATTTTTATTTTAAAGTTAGTACTTTCCCCCTATATGAAAGTGATCATCGCCCCTGATAAATTTAAAGGAAGCCTTACCAGTTTTGAAGCATGCGAGGCTATTGCTGCCGGCGTGAGGGCCGCCGGGGGGAGAATGGACATACTGCAATTTCCAATGGCCGATGGAGGCGACGGTTTTGCTGCTGTGATGAAATATTATCTGCACACGGATACTGTGCATTGCCATACAGAAGACCCGCTGGGAAGACCGATCGAAGCTTCTTATGAGCTGAAGGATGAAGTCGCCATTGTAGAAATGGCATCCGCCAGTGGTCTTGTATTGCTGAAAGAGCAGGAAAGGAATGTTATGAAAACTTCCACGTTCGGGACGGGGCTTATGATCAGGGATGCGATAAGAGCAGGCGCCAAAAAGATCATTCTTGGTCTTGGCGGCAGCGCTACCAATGATGCCGGCGCAGGCATACTGGCTGCCCTGGGCTTCCGCTGCATGGACAAGGACGGTCATCCATTAAAAGCCTGTGGCGGAAGCCTGGAGCGTATCCATGCAATAGTTCCTCCGGATCATTTGCCGGACATTCGATTTGACATTGCCTGCGATGTGCAGAATGTTTTATACGGGCCTCAGGGAGCAGCTCATATTTATGCCCCCCAGAAAGGCGCTTCGGCGGAGGATGTCCGGCTGTTGGATGAGGGACTCCGGCACTTTGCGGACTTGCTAAAAAAAGATATCGCCGGTATTCCAGGTACCGGCGCTGCAGGAGGTATAGCGGCGGGCCTGATGGGGTTTTTCGATGTTAGCCTGAACAAAGGCATCGAATTGATAATGGCAACTTCCGGGATCAGGAACGCTATTCCAGGGGCTGATCTTATTATCACGGGAGAAGGTAAGATAGATCAACAGACGCTGTATGGAAAAGTGGTTTCAGAGATAGCGGCTCTGGCAGACAGTCATCATATCCCCGCCATCGCTTTTTGCGGAATTGCCGAGGTGAATGATCCCGGTATCCTCCGATTGCAGGCAGTGCGCGCTATCACACCAAAGGGCATGAAACGGGAGGAAGCCATGGCGAATGCTGCTCATTTGTTAAAGAATGAAGTGGTCAGGTATTTTACCGTGGCATAATTTCCCCCTCACAATGTCGCGTTCCACACCCTTTCGAATGGAAATGCCTGACTAATTTGCATGGTATAACTAAAAAACATTTTTATGGCAACCATTCAAAGGATCACACCCAGCTTTTGGTTTGACAGGCAAGCTGAAGAAGCAGCAAAATATTACACTTCCATTTTCCCTAATTCCAGCATGGGCAGGATCTCCCGTTATGGCAAGGAAGGGTATGAGATCCACCAGATGCCGGCAGGCACTGTACTGACCGTCGATTTTACCCTGGATGGGCAGAAGTTCTCGGCTCTCAATGGCGGGCCTTTATTTACATTTAACGAATCCATATCTTTTATCGTCAGCTGTAAAGACCAGCAAGAGCTGGACTATTATTGGGACCGGTTGAAAGAGGGAGGAGATGAGCGTTCCCAGCAATGCGGCTGGTTAAAGGACAAATTCGGAGTCTCCTGGCAAGTCGTGCCGGCCATCTTACCTCAGCTGATGGATGATCCCGCCAGATCGGGACGTGTCATGACGGCGCTTTTGAAGATGAAGAAGCTTGATATTAAGCAGTTGGAAGAGGCTTAATGGCTTTTTTGTCCGAAATTGGTGGAAATATCGAAGAAGTTGAAAATATTTCAAACCATTGCGCTGCTATTGGGTGTTTATACCGTCACTTTGGCCAATGATCCTGAGCGAACCGTAGGTTCGTTGTCCCAAGGGACATTTCAACCGGGAAAGCTGATAGAAAGGGTCGTCTGCAAGACGGATGCTTCCCAGTCCTATGCACTGTATATACCCATAAAAGGAAATAAAGGACCATTGCCTGTTGTCTACCTGTTCGATCCGCATGGGGATGGAACATTACCACTGAAAAAATACAAGCCATTGGCAGACGCCTATGGCTTTATTCTTGCCGGCAGCGACAACTCGAAGAACGGCAATGACTGGCAGACCACCGAGCATATCTGGCAATGTCTTTCGGACGACACAAAGGCAAGGCTCAGCATCGATGATAAAAGAGTTTACACCTGTGGATTCTCCGGCGGCGCAAAAGTGGCAAGCTATGTGGCTATGCAGCATCACGGGATAAAGGGCGTTCTCGTGGGTGGTGCAGGTCTTCCCGACGGTGTTCCTGCAGGCGACCTGAGCTTTAGTTTTACCATCATGGCAGGTGAGGGAGACATGAACCTCACCGACCTGGTAACGATGAATAATGAGTTAAACAGGACCCGGACGCGTCATCGTATTATTATTTTTGATGGTAAGCATGAATGGGCGCCCACAAATATCATGAACCAGGCTTTTGCAGGCTTGCAATTCGACGCCATGCGGGATGGTACTATTCCCAGGGACAATGTATCTATCGGTACATATATTGCAAAAAGTAAGACACGGCTGAACGATTACAACAAGACCGGCCAGCTGATAATGGCATACCAGGAATGCAGCCTTTCCTCCCTTCTCCTGGAAGGGCTGACGGATGAAACCAACTGGTTTAAACAACAGCTTGCATCGCTGACCAACAATCCCCTGTATCAACAGCAACGGCAAGCCCAGGAAGCGCTGTTGACCAGGGAGCAAAATACCAAGGCGGGATACATGCAGCACTTTCAGCAGAAGGACAAACAGTATTGGACCGCCACCATCCATGACCTGCAGTCCAGGGTATCTGTAAGGTCTGCTGAAAAAGGGATGTACCAGCGCCTGCTCGCCTACCTGTCCCTTGCATTCTATTCCCTGAGCAATCGCCTGATCATGGCCAATGAAAACAATGGAGCCCGGTATTTTACGGATCTGTATAAGCTGGCTGATCCCGCCAACAGCGAGGCATGGTATTTTTCAGCCATCCTGCATGTCCGGGAAAGGAATATGCCGGCGGCTGAAAGCGATCTGGAAAAGGCTGTGGAGAATGGGTTCAACGATAAAGGCCGGTTGACCCAGCAGCCGGAGTTCACGAACCTCGATAAGTCCAGGGTTATGGCAGCAATTCAGCGGGGATCTTCCCGATAGGTTGTATCCTTATTTGTTTATAGAATATCTCGGCTCCTTCCGATTGCAGCTGTATCTTCCCTTTGACGAGCGGGGCTACCTGGCCTTTCTCCACCTGGCTGTTGTGATACAGGATCATCATTACCTTTCCATTGACTACGTGCACACTGGTGTCGCCATGACAGTACAGGTCCAGCGTATTCCATTCCCCGGTGGGTCTTTCCGCATCGCCTGCCTTGATGCAATGCCGCCCAATGCTGTTGTCTGCCCGGAAGGTATAAGCATTGCCCGAAGGAGTATACACATACTGACTATCAGACTTTTTGATAGCCGGAACATCCGCTGCACCACCTGCGCATCCCCAGTAATCGCCGCAATTCCCCTCCTCTACCTGGAACTCCTGGCTTCGCATCCACGCTCCCCAATCGGCACCGTACGGTCCAACGGAGTGATACAGCAGACCACTGTCTTTTTTCTTATTCTTTTTTTGTCCCCAGGTCAGCTGTCCCCATTTGAACTGCAGCTGTAAATGATAATTTTCAAATTCTTTTTTCGTGGAGATAGCGCCTGTTATCTCTCCGGAGATGCGGATGACATTTTCTCCATCCTCACGTACGATGGTAAATACTTTTTTGGGGTCGTTGTTCAGTCCTCCCTCATTGCCCGCTCCGGGTTTGAGATAGATGTCCCATCCCTGCAGGTCCTTACCGTTGAATAGAGGTGTCCATTTGTCTTTTGGCAGCAGGATGCCGGCGATCAGGATATAAGTAAAATATTTCATAGCAAGATGTTTCTTCCCTCTAAGATACATCTATTTATATTCAAGGGTTACCATCCATGGACCGGTTGCTATTTTTACGGGGAGCCCGTCATTGTTGTATTGATAGGACCATTCGTAAAGGGAGGCTGCTGCTGTTTCAAAAGCCTGGTCTGTCTTTACCGGCGAATAATATTTCCCGACGGTGAAATTATTGGGTGAGGAAGAGGAATAGCTGATATAGCCATTATCCCATTGAAAGGTTGCGGGCAGACCGTGTGCAGCTGCTATAAAATTAATGTTATCATCAAAGTCCGCCCATTCGTACTTTTCCTTTTGCTGGGGCGCCGGGGTTCCATTGTACCAGAAATTAGTACAGCTGATCAGGTCATTATGCTCATTATAATTAAACACATATCTGAAATTTACCCGGCCCTGACTGGAGTCGACCATTTCAGATAAATTCCCTTTGTTATCGTACATATAGGAATAAAAACGCAGGGGTACGTCGTTTACAGGGACGGCAGAGGCCGAGTCGGGGCCTACATACACTGTACCATAATAAATCCTTTTTGTGAGAAGCCCCTTATTGTCATATTGATATCTAAAATAGGTGCCGCCGGTATTTGATTCCCAGGATCTGGATACCCGTCCGTTGCTGTACTCAAGCCAGGTATAGGAAGTATCTTTCCATATGGATTGTATGCCGTTGGTTTCGACGGTTCCCCAGACAGCATTGGTCACTTTTGACACCAACCCTTCGTTGTTATAAGAAAATATATAGGAAAGTCCATTGGTGGCAGGTCCGGACCAGGTGATCTTCGTCAGCAGGGACGAGGTACGGAAGGTCGGAGCAGGGGGAGATTGTTTACGACAGCTGCAGGTCAAAAGGATAGCCCAGGCAAGGATTATACAGTATTGCTTCATGTGAGCGTGTTTATCAGAAGATACCGGATCGGCGTAAAGTGTTGCCTGGAAAAAAAGATACTAAACATTATCCGGATGCGGATGCTGCCAGGGCTGACGGTAGGGGCGTTGCAGCAGCGCATTGGCCTGCGGGTCATCCGGGATCATACGTCTTTCCGGATCGTATACGACAGGGCGGCCTATCTTCATTGACAGGTTGGCCAGCAGGCAACTGGCCGTGCTGATATGGCTTTCCGAGATATCGGCTACCGGACGTCCATTCTTTTCAATGGCATCCAGGAAGTTCAACATATGCAGTCTCGTGGCGGGGGCTGCATTCAATTCTATGTCTTTTTCGGTGAGATCCTCAGGAAATTTCTCCTTTTCATATACGACATCCCGGTGGATCTTATCTCCGCTGCCTTCCGGGATAAAATCATACCGCATGGTGCTGGCCTCCAGGGTGCCTTTCTCGCCGTATAGCTTAAAGGACCAGGGATAGTCCGGGTCTGCCGGTGTGCCCCAGCTTCTGTGCTGCCATACACAATTGAGGCCGTCGTATTCGAACAGGGCGGACTGGGTGTCGGCAATATTGGATTTGCCTGTCTTTTGTACATAGATACCGCCTGTTGAGCTGATGCGTTTTGGCCAGCCGAGCTGCAGCATCCATCTGACCGTATCGAACATATGGATACACATATCACCCATGATCCCATTGCCGTATTCCATAAAGGTCCGCCACCAGCGTACATGAGGGAGCCCGTCGTAGGGGCGGAGAGGAGCGGGGCCTGTCCACATCTCATAATCAAAAAAGTCCGGGACGGGTTGTACAGGAGGATTGCCATTGTTTCGCATGTGATAATAGCAGCACATCTCCACATGAGCGACCTTGCCCAGCAGTCCCGCGTCCAAGACATTTTTTTTTGCATCGATGAGGTGAGGGGTGCTTTTGCGCTGTGTTCCTACCTGGACGACCTTATTGTATTTCCGGGCTGCGGCGACCATGGCTTCTCCTTCAATGACGTCCACGCTGACGGGTTTTTGCACGTAAACATGTGCTCCGGCTTTGAGAGCATCGATCGTTTGCAGTGCATGCCAATGGTCGGGTGTCCCGATGAGCACGATGTCCAGGTGGTTTTCCGCCAGCATTTTGCGGTAGTCCTGGTAGAGTAGGGGCGTCTTACGGGATTGCTGGCGCCGGCTCACCAGGGCGGCAGCTGCCGTCAGCATATTTTTATCCACGTCACAAAGCGCAATGACTTCCACGGGGGCGACCTGGATCAGGCGGAACAGATCGCTTTTACCGTACCAGCCTGTGCCGATCAATCCGACCCGATATCTTTTTTCTGGTGCGATAAAGCCGGCGGCACCTGTACTCATGGTTGCCAGGGCCAGTGAGGCTGCAGCCTCCTGCAGGAACCGGCGACGGTTAATGACAAGGTTATCCATCTGTCTTTTTTATAAAGATATTCACTAAATTTAATCGTTATGCGTGTCTTATTTTTTATCCGGCCATATGGGGGAAGTATTTAAAAGAATTATTGGAAATTTCGGTTAAGAAAGGATAAATGAAAACCATATTCATCTCACTGGCAAAAGATTATACAGACAATGTTCAGCTGACCAATGATCTGTGGAATGAGATCGAGCGAAAATATTCCAAAAGCAACAGACATTATCACACATTGGAACACCTTGAACGTCTGCTGCAGGAGCTTCATGAGGTGCAGGTACAGATAAGGGAATGGAATACGATCCTCTTCACACTGTTTTATCACGATGCGATCTATGATCCGCTTAAAAGCAATAATGAGGAGAAAAGTGCCGATCTTGCTGAAAAGAGATTGTTGTCGTTATCCGTGCCACAGCAGGTCATCAGTAACTGTAAAGCCCAGATCCTGGTGACAAAGCAGCATGAGATAAGCGCCGATGAGGATACCAACTATTTTACAGATGCCGATCTTTCCATATTAGGACAGGACTGGCCTGCTTATGAAGCGTATGCCAAGAACGTGCGAAAAGAATATGCCATTTATCCCGACCTGGTCTATAGACCCGGGAGGAGAAAAGTGCTTTCTCATTTTTTGCAGATGGAAAGGATCTATAAAACCGGGTATTTCTTTGGAAAGTACGAGGCGACGGCCAAAGACAATTTACAAAGAGAGATCAGCCTACTGATGTAACAGTGGGAAAAGCTATATTTGCCGCATGCAAAACAAATGCTTTCTACTGCTATCTTTCCTGTTTATCCTCTGCAGCAGCCAGGCTCAAAATACGGTCATTCCCTTTAATGACGCCCGTATCCATTATATGGGCAGAATAGCCATGACCGATAGCGCTGCGCAGCTTTTCTGGACGGCGACTACCGTATCTGTCCGGTTTGATGGCACCGGTGTGAACGCCCTGTTAAAGGACGAGAGAGGGGATAACTATTATACTGTTGTAATAGACGGTAAGCAGGTGAGCACGCTGCACCTGGATAGCTCAAAAAGGGTCTATAACCTGGCCGCGGGGGTTGAACGGGGCCAACATACCCTGGAGCTGTTCAAACGTACGGAATGGGCCATGGGAAAAACCTGGCTCTATGCCCTTATGCTGGATGAGCATACGACTTTGCTCGCTGCTCCCCCCGCTAAAGACCGGAAGATCGAGTTCTTTGGCAATTCCATTACCTGTGGCTATGCCGTAGAGGATACCTCCGGCAAGGACAGGGGAACGGCCCCTTATGAGAATGCATATATCAGCTACGCTGCTATAACCGCCCGTCATTTTAATGCTGAATTCAACTGCACTGCCAAAAGCGGTATCGGTATCACCATCAGCTGGTTTCCCCTGATCATGCCGGAGATGTATGACAGACTGGATCCGGCAGATTCCACCAGTAAGTGGGACTTCTCCCGATGGAAGCCGGATGTCGTAGTGATCAATTTATTCCAAAATGACTCCTGGCTGGTGAACCTGCCGGACCATGAACAATTCAAGGCACGCTTTGGAAAGACACCACCCAGTGCAGATTTTATTGTCACAGCCTATAAGAATTTCCTGCAACAGGTGAGGGGAAAATATCCCGACGCCTATATCATTTGTATGCTGGGAAATATGGATGCTACGAAGACCGGCGCACCCTGGCCCGGCTATATACAGAAAGCTGCCGGTCAACTGGAGGATGAGAAGATCTTTACGCTCTTTGCTCCTTTTAAAGATACGCCAGGACATCCCAGCCGGATGGAACAGGAGGCCCTGGCAGATAGTCTCATCCATAGTATCGAGGAACATGTCCGTTGGTAAGCGGGGAATGATTACTGCAACTTAACAACGCTGAGCCAATTTCTACAACGGACGGATCTTGATATTCCGCCATTCACTTGACCCCGGATGCTGCTGTAAAGCGATCTTACCCTTGGCGACCTTTGCAAAGTCGCTGAACACTTTATTGCTGAATTTGCTGTTAGCGACCATCTTATTCCATTCTTCACTGCCCATCTGGCCTTCGAATGTCTTGATGTCATTCAGGTAAAACGTAAGATGCCCTTTATCCTGGATCAACCTGACCTGGTTCCATTCGCCGACGGGCCTGGGTTGGGAAACCGTGGAATCACCCGCCATGTCGTAAAGGCAGCCTGCCAAATGGGTTTGCTTTTTATTGTCCGAAGCATCCTTGTTATCCAACACCTGCATTTCAGGCCCTGTCAGATACGTGGCGCTGTATTTGGGATCCTCTTGTACATCAAAAATAATTCCACTGTTGCTGCCTTTTGCAACCTTCCATTCCAGGCGAAGCTCAAAATTCTCATATGCATCATTGGTTACAATGTCCCCGCCGCCGCTGGCAGGCTGGGTGGGATCAAAAACAAGCGCGCCATTCTTCACCTGCCATTTTGCTCCTACAGTATCTCTCAGATAAGTATGCCAGCCCCTGGTCGTATGACCGTCAAATAACAATTTCCATCCTTCTTTTTTTTCCTTTTTGGTAAGCGTATTGGACTTTTGCGCCAGGACCATGCCACCCAACAGAAGAGATGCTGTGAGAATCAATGTCTTTTTCATTCGTTTTTGATTTGCGGACCTAAGGTAAGGCTTTATAGTTTTAGCCAGGGTGGTTTGCAGATAATTAGTGACTACCGGTTTTCAGGGAGAAGAAAATTGCCTGGAACAAGGTATTGTTTCCGCCCTGTACTTTCTTCAATTTTGGTTCACTAAAGTTTACCTGTATGGAAGGATATAACAGATGGGCACAGGTCCTTTTCCTGGGTCTTTTGGGGCTGACGGCCTGCAGCAAGAACAATGGAGGGCCGGGTAACAACGGAGGGCCGGGTAACAATGGCGGAGGCAATTATGGCAATGCCGGAGCCGGCTCCATTTATGTCGAATGGGCTACCGATGGGATCAGGAAGATCAATATGGCGACCAATGTCGAATCTACCGTTATGGGGGAGAATACCAGTCTGCATAATTACTGGATAAGCCAGGACGGCAAGTCCATGCTGGCATCGGAAGATGCTCCCGGGACGGATTATGACGCCAATCTGTATACGCTTACCAATCTCAGCGACGGCACTATTCTGAGCCAGTTTAAATATTATCCTACCGACGGCGACTATACTTCTCCATCGCTTTCTCCGGACGGAACAATGATCGCGGTGGCGCCTACCTTTGATGACGGCATTGTCATCATGGATATTAAAGGTAATATCTTACATAACCTTGTTTCCTTTAATGGAAAAAAATTCGATCGCATGGTGCATTGGATGCCTGACAACACAGTCCTTTTCAGCACCCCGGATGGGCTTTTCCGTACGGATGCCGCGTTTAAACAGGGAAGCCTGGTGAAGCAATTCAACTTCGCCAGCTGGGGCGATGTTGCTCCCAGCCCGGATGGTAAAAAGATCGCGCTTGCAGGGGGCAACCATATCTGGATGATGAATGCCGATGGCACTGACCTGGTACAGGTGACGACTTCCACCCAGGTGGAAGCTTATCCCGTTTTTTCACCGGATGGCAAATACCTGCTGGTAGCGACCAACTATCGACAATCTACGGCATTTGGTTATATCTGGGAGCTCCGTATCATCCCTGCCGACGGCCATCAATACAATGTAGACCCCGGCGCCGACAAGCAGGTGATGACTGTAATTCCCAAGGGAGAGACTACAGTTCAATACGGAGACGGCAGAATGTTCTGGCGGTGAAATGCGGCCGATGTCATGTTATTCCCTACCTTTTCACTCGTAAAGCCAACGAAGCTTGAAAAGACTCCTGTTCTTAGCGACGATATTGTTACATGCAGTCTACATGAAGGGACAACCCGCAGGGGCTGACCCATATCCCGACAGCCTCCAGCGGTTGCTGAAGACAACTTCCACCGACACCGGCCGGGCACAGCTATTTTTCTTACTGTCCGACTACTGGTCGGACAAGGACAGCACGAAAGCGCTGCAATATATAACCGGTTATTTCCGGGAAAGTATCCGTAGCGACTATTACGATGCGCTGGCCCACTTTTATCGCGGGGGTGTTTATTTTGAATACAATTATCAGCAGGCGCAGCAGGAATATATGACGGCAGACCGTTTGCTCAGCGGCTATTCCACACCGGCAGCCATCCTTTACCGGAGCCGGGCATGGCACAACTATGGTGTACTGGAGCAAAAGAAGGACGACAACCGCAGTTTTATCGACATTCAACTGAATAAGGCCATCCCCCTGGCTTTACAGGCCGGCGATACCAACCGGGTAGCCTGGAACTATAAAGAGGTCGGGCTGGTATTTATGAATTTTGAAGAGTACGATAAGGCGCAGGAATATTTTCGCCGGGCACTTGCACTTTTACACCGTCCGGCTGTCCGGCGCCTTCCACCGTCAGATGCCGACCGGGAATTGCTGGCGGATTGTTATATCGATATAGCCAAGGCATACCTCCTGAACGATGATACCCCGCCGGCCAGACCGGCGCTTGACAGTGCCGGATCATTACTGGCATCCCTACCGAATTCTTCCTATCAACCCTCCCGGTATTTGCTGGAAGGCATGTACTATGCCCGAACAGGGCCCCGGCAAAACGCCCTTGACAACCTTGACAAAGGGGAAGCGCTTGCCCGCAGCCAAAACAGGTCATATGACGTGTTTTCCATTCTTTTTGAAAAATATGATGTATACAGGCGGGAAAAGAAGTTCGCAGAGGCCAGAAAAATATTACAGCAGGTATATGATTTCAACCAGCTCATGCCTCTGACCAGTAACCAGCGGCTCCTGTTTCACGAATTGGCGGAGACGGAGGCTGCATTAGGTCACGACCGGCTGGCTTATCAATGGATGCAGGCATATTCCCGGCTTTCCGACAGCCTTGCAAAGGCTGGTACTACCGTCCAGATAGCTGCGCTGGAAGCCAGGTACCGGTCATCCGAAAAAGAAAGGGAGATACTGGAGCTGCACAACAAGTCGAAGATCCAAAAGCTTCTTTTGCTGGGCGGCATTATCCTGCTGTCTATCATCATTCTTTTTCTGGGATATCGTTTCCGGCAGCGAAAACTACAGGCGGAGCAACAATTAAGGTCCTTACAGCAGCAACAGCGGATTGCTGTCGCCAACGCCCTGCTAAATGGAGAAGAACGGGAAAGACAACGGCTGGCCCGCGACCTGCACGATGGTCTGGGCGGCATGCTCGCCGGTGTAAAGATCCATCTTTCCGAAATGGCATTTGCTTACCGTGAAGAACAGGGTAATCCTGCTCTGCAAAAGATCATCCGTCAGCTGGACAACTCGGTGAGAGAACTAAGACATATCGCCCACAATCTCATGCCGGAGTCGCTGGTGCGGTCCGGTCTCGAGGTCGCATTGAACGATCTTTGCGAGTCCTCGGGCAATGGGAGTACAAAAGTCGTTTTCCAGATGATGAATATTGCAACGGATATCCCCAAACCGACACAACTGCTGCTGTATCGTATTGTGCAGGAATTGCTGTCCAATGTACTGAAACATGCCGGGGCTTCGGAAGTTTTTGTACAATGCAGCCAATCGGAAGATATTTTCTATATTACGGTGGAAGACGATGGCGCAGGGTTTGACCAGGAAGTGATGGTCCACCGGAAAGGTATAGGACTGGACAATATCCGTCATCGTGTGGACTTCCTGAAGGGAAGCCTGGAAATAGAATCCAATCCCGGGAAAGGGACAATTGTAAATATAGAGATCAATGTTGCCTGAAAGACCGGACATTTCAGTTGTCATTATCGAAGATCACTCCATCTTTATCGAGGGACTTTGCAGCGTCCTGCAAAATGTGGAAGGGATACATGTCGCCGGCACGTTCATGAAAGGGGAACCTGCCATTCAATTTATCCGCAGCCATAGCGTGGATGTGGTATTTCTCGATATCAGCCTGCCGGAAATGTCGGGCATAGAGGTCTGCAAAGCTATCAAGGCCATCGACAGGGGTATCAAGATCATCGCTTTGTCCAATCACACCGAAAAAAGCGTCATTACGGGCATGTTACAGCAGGGCGCCAATGGGTATCTGCTGAAAAATACTTCCAGGAAAGACCTGATCAATGCCATCTTCCAGGTGATGGATGACCAGCTGAGCATGAATGGAGAGGTGCAGGTGATCCTTTTTTCTCCTTCTGCTCCTGTGGCTGAGCTTCCCCGGCTGACCAAAAGGGAAAGCGAGATACTGAAGCTGGTCAGTGAGGGCGCGACTACGGCCGTCATTGCCGCCAGGCTTTTTATAAGTCCCCAGACGGTGGAGACCCACCGGAAAAACCTGATGCAGAAGTTTAAGGTGAATAATTCTGCGGCGCTGATACGGAAGGCTATCGAGAATAATATACTGCGAGAGTAGGGGAGCTTGCCGAAATTCAGTTCAAGACCGCTTGTGCGCAGCCGCGTGCTACCGATTTTATGACGACCGATATCAGGAATTTTTGGAACGCTTACGATAAAATAGCGACCACGAAGGACAGCTCGCAGCAATACCATTACCTGAACACACTTTTCATTGAAAAAGGAACACCGGGTTTAAAGGCAATGATGAACGCAAGGCGCTATACAGCTAAGTCATATATCGATGCGATTAATGAATACCCCCGGTTCTGGAACTCCGTTCGCGCCAATACCCTTCGGGTTGATCGTTTTGGAAAAGCGATAGCCGCTAATGTGCGGAAACTGAAAAGAATCTATCCCGAATTACAACCAGCGCAGATCTATTTTACCATCGGTGCGTTAAAGAGCGGTGGTACCACACAAGGCAAAATGATATTGATCGGCAGCGAGCTGGCCCTGGCCGGTGAAAACACTGTTACTGAGGAACTTCCGCCCGCGTATGCATCAACAGTGGTCAGCGTACAGCCATTTAAAAATAATACGGATAACGTTAGTCCGGCCGAAAAGTAAATAACGATCGAGTTCTCCGTTGCCATGGATAAAGGATACCGCAATTTTGAATTAGGCCCCTTAGGCAAGGATAATTTATTGAAGATAAAAAAGGTTGTCGGCTTTTCGGATGATGGCCGGTTGTTTACCTTTGAAGCCGAATTGCTGCCCGACCGTCAATACCAGCTGGTGATAGGCTGTGGATTTCGGAGCCGCGACGGCGCACAACTGAAGCCCTATTTGATCGACTTTAAAACGGCGGATCGGTGAGGAACAAAGCGGGTTTCAATAAATGAAGCACTTCCCAAACCCGATTTTTGGGAGATTTAAGATTGATTTCTGACCTAAGTGACTGGTATTCTATCATTTAGGAGAGTAACTTACAAGTAGGGGTATATTCAAATTGTTAAACATCCGAGTTTAGGAGTAAATTGCACTTTGCCCAGGACTTAAAACCGCAGAAAATGGCCATTTTATGTTCCCGGAGCCATCGAAAGCCCAGATACTATCATTTCAAATTATACGTTAAAACAGGCCCTTACGACTGCATATGCCTCATTGTCTGTTAAACATTTAAGGAAGTCCAATAAAATTTAAAACGCGAATATTTATGAATGAAGGAAAGTCGGTTGCTCTTTGGACGAAATATTTACCCGCTATTAGGATCTTGCTGAAAAAGGCAGTGAATGAAGAGCAGCAGTTTACCTTGAGTAAAATAGAGCTACAATCCGTCGATAATAGAAAGAATGTAAACTTCTCTTTCAATTTAGAAATCTCGAATGGAAAAGTCGAAAACAGCCTGGGCGTTTCCCAAATGGGCAAAGACCTCTTTAGTGTACTAAATGGCGATCTGCTCGTTAGAAGGTTTATGCTCGATAAAAAGATCATGATCCAGATGACAAGATCGTCTTTGTTGACATTCAGATGTAATTGAGATATTAAGTGGACACTTCTTTTTATTTGGACAAGTTTCAAAAGGCTGCCGACAAGCTTGACAAAAGGCTTCTTGCTAAAAAGAAAGTTGAAAGTGCAGTAGTCATGTATGGGAAAGACTGCGTTGTTTTGAAATTATACAAAAGAGCATGGGCAAACCAATTTCAAGACCCATTGACTTCTGAATCACGAATTTTCTTTTCTGTTTGGATAAGCGATTCATCTATTAAAGAACAAAAACTTTTATACAATATACATGCACTTAAGCTGAGACAGCTCAAAGGTTATTCCATACAAAGCAGAAAATTTGCAGGCATTTTTAGAGACAGTTTTAAGGCATTTGAGCATAAATGGAAAAATGTAAGTGTAGATTTTGGACCATTGACATTAATGGAAGGTTGGCAAAGTATAGACATGGAAAATTTCCAAAACGACATTTTAGAACTTGCCAATAATTTTTTAGAAATAGAACATTTGGTTGACGACACTCTTGCTAACTTTAAGTAAACAAACTACACGAAGAAGAACAACGAACCGCAACCTCCCGGTGCGCTGTCGCGTCCCGCGGCTTTTTTGCTTGTCCGCACCTGCGAGCGAGCTCCCAAATAAAAAAGCCGGCCAGACTTCGTCTGGTCGGCTTTGTGACCCGGATTGGACAAATTTCAAACCGGGTATGGGAAGATATGAATGTGTTTTTTACAATAATTTCAAGTTCTATGTAAGTATTCCTTTGTCCCCTAGTTAAAAGTCTTTGCAAATTCTTCATCTATTGAAATCAATTTTAGCAAATAAAACCTGTAGCCAGTAGTGTCATCCGCCATATCCTCAATTTCCTGTACGTGCTCGTTATCATATTCACCCGGTGACAAAGACGTAGGGTAAGACGTTCCACCATCGCTATGTCTATGGATAAAATGCTCAGGTATTGAAATTCTTAAAATCTGTGAAACTTCAAAATTATAAAAGATATTTGGTGCATCCGGATAGTCATCCAGGTTCTCCACCCAAATGTAGTAGTCAAGTAATAGCAGGCCATTCCCACTTATAAATTGCCCAACTAAGGGTCTAAAATTCAGGTCAAATTCTTCAAGATAAAATTTAAATGATCCAGTATCAATGATGATAATTTGCTTCTCATTATCAACGTAGTTGCGAATAACCTTACCAGAAAACATATAATTAGAATCAGCTATTGGGTTAAAATAGTATTCTTCATTGGCATTAATTTCTTTATTACCGGGATAGATATAAAAGGATAAGTTTACCTTTTGTCCTTTATGCAGCGGCGGATAATTACCATCGCCTAAATGCCATTCCTCAAAGGTCACGCAAAGTTTCTCCATAAATCATTTGATACAGTTGTGTGTTAAATAAACCCCAAGAACCCCGACAGGACACAAACCAATAAGAACTGAAAACAAGCGGCTTGCAATATCCTTAAAAAGTCACAAAATAAAAAAGCCTTCAAATCCAACGACTTGAAAGCTTTCGTGACCCTGTCAGGATTCAAACCTGAAACCTTTTGATCCGTAGTCAAATGCTCTATTCAGTTGAGCTACAGGGCCTGATCTTTGATGATCCCCGTGTTAAGGGGTTGCAAATATAGAATAAAATCCGGACAGGAAAAAATACTACTCATAAATCTTCATTGCCGTCCTTTCCACTACTCCTTTGGGGAGCAACCATGCCATGAATGCTCCCACCTTATTGACCATTCCTGCGATGACTTCCGCTTTGCCGGCCAGCATGGCCTTTACCGCCAGGGATGCCACCACCTGCGGTGACATATTGAATTTTTCTGCCGCCTTCATGCCTTTTTCTCCCAGCTGGGCCCGGTTGGGGAAATCCGTATCCGTGGCGCCGGGGCTGATGACTGTCACAGAGACTGAGGAGCCTCGCAGCTCCTGGTGTAATCCCCTGCTAAAGGACAGAACAAAGGCTTTGGTGGCGGCATAGAGGCTCAGGCGGGGTACGGCCTGGTAAGCCGCCGAGCTGGCGATATTCAGGATATATGCCCGGGATTGCCGGCGCAGGTCCGGCAGAAAGAGATGAGTTGTTGCCACCAGCGTATCCATGTTCAGGTGCATCATGTTGAGATGCTGTGCCGTATTGTATTTTTCAAAAGATCCGCTGAGACCATAGCCTGCATTGTTCACCAGGATCTGAACGGTGTATCCTTTGTTCTTACACCAATCGTATACCTGCTGTGGGGCATCTGCGAGGGAGAGGTCCAGGGCCAGCCAGTCGGCTGTTATTTTATAACGGGCGGCAAGTTCTCCTGCTGTCTGTACCAGCAGGTCGCCGCTGCGGGCGACCAGCAGCACATTGAATCCTCTGCGGGCGAGCTCTTCGGCGATGGCTTTACCAATTCCCTTGCTGGCGCCTGTAATGAGTGCGTATTGCATGATCAAAGTTAAAGGGCCAACATGTGTTGGCCCTTTTTTCGTATAGATTTAATAATTTAATTCTGCACTTTAGAGGCAAAGCGGTGGTAGAAAGGGGTCTTGCTTTTCTCATCCTTGGGCATGTATTTACCTGTAATGATCGGTACATACATTACGCGGCGGCGGCTGGCTTCTCCATACAGGGGAGATTGCTGGGCGCGATGCCAGATACGTCCGTCATGGACGGTAAGATCGCCTGCGCTCAGATCGAAACCTATCTCCCGGCGATCGGGGTTATTGTCGATGAAATATTTCTTGCCAAATAAAAGTCTGAGTATACCTTGTTTATGTGTTCCCGGCAATACCCTCAGCCCTCCGTTCTCAAAGGGGGTATCATCCAGGTGGATGCCTACGTTCAGCATGGGCATGATCTTTTGACCCAGGAACAGGTCCCGTGGACTGTCTGTATGCCATCCCATCTGTGTAAAGGAGCTTTCCGGCATCCTGACGTAGTGGTTCAGGATCAGGCCATCCTTCTCATTTTCGCTGATGCGGCCTTCATAGGGGGCTAAAAGACCGATGAGGGCCTTTATCCTGGGATCCTGCAGCAATTCATGCAGGGAATCGCTATAAAGGGAGAGAAAACACATGCGCTGGATCATCTTATTGCCATTCTGATCCTTGCCGAATTTTAAGGGGATGCCGTTTACCTTTTCCCGGCCTTCCTCAAGCCATTGTTGTTCTATCCGGTTGAGCTCAGAAATGAATAATTGAACAGTCTCCGATTTAAGAAAATTCCTAAATATGATAACGCCATATTTATCGAAAAAGTTAAATTGCTCGTCTGTCAGCTTATCTCCTAGTATAAAATCGGGGCATTCAAATTTTTTCATAATGCTAGCTTTTATTTAAGAAAGGGAAGGGTCGTCCTTTCCGCTTCAGAAGCCTTTAAATATTTTATGAATTTAATTTTAACAAATTGTGAATTCTTCATTAATCTCCAAATGTAAGAAAATTAGATTTTTCCTTGTTAATTTGCCTGTTTTTTATCGAATATCGTAAATAAATACCTTAATTACACTATAGTTGCGCTGTCTGTTCAGGAAAACACCACATATCTTCGGGCTTTGCCTGGTTTTTTTGCTCTCTTTTAACCTATATGCGCAAAAGGACAGCACCGGCAAAATACCTGTCGAGCAATTGCCGGACCACATCAAGCTTCCGGACAACATCCGGGTCCCGGTGAAAGTTCCTGTCAAACTTCCGGGCAAACAGCCTGTATCCCAAAGCCCGGCAAATCTACGTCATATTATCGTACTCCCAATCATTGCCCGCTCTATTGAAACAGGCTGGTCTTTCGGTATTGCCAGCGCCTCTACTTTTCATCTCAAAGCCCATGATAGCGCTACACGTACATCAAACGCCCAGGCTGTGGCACTGTATACAACCCGTAGTCAGTTTGTAGTAGCACTAAATGGTTCCATTTATTTCCCGGGGGAACGATTCATTCTCAACGAGCAGCTTTCATACAGCTCTTTCCCTGATAATTTCTGGGGATTAGGTAAACAGGCCCCGGATAGCAACAAAGAGTCTTATAAATTTAAGCAGTATTACGTTTACTTGCATCCTCAGCGCCGGATTGGGAATAATCTTTTTTTGGGAATAGTATTTGAACATCAGCGGGTATTTGACATGCAATATGACCATGGTAAGCTTTTTGACAAGGAGAACATCGTGGGCAGGCAGGGGTATCACATCTCAGGTCTGGGCTCTAGTATTACCTATGATACGCGCAACAATGCCTTTTCACCCAGCAAGGGGACGTTGATGCAATTCTGGTTTGACCATTTTATGCCCTGGCTTGGCTCTGATTATCAATATACTAACTATAATGTCGACATCCGGCGGTTTATCCGGGTCTATAAGGACCAGATCCTGGCCTTACAGGCCTATGGGCAGTTTACGGCAGGAGAGGTTCCCTTACGCAGCCTGGCTGCCCTGGGAGGCGCCAATAATATGCGGGGATATTATGCCGGCAGATTCCGGGACAAGAACCAGGGAGTTTTGCAGGCCGAATACCGTGTACCTGTTGCCGGGCGTATAGGCGTTGTGGGCTTTGCTGGTATCGGAAATCTCGGGGCTGAACTAAAAGATATTGATTTTCATTGCCTTAAGTACTCTTATGGAGGAGGGGTACGCATTGCCCTGAACAAAACTGAAAAACTGAACCTGCGTCTTGATTATGGATTGGGCAAGCACTCCCAGGGATTTTATCTCCAGTTAGGGGAAGCGTTCTAATTGCAAACGGTAAAACTAGGTGCCCAGGGGCTGAACTACTGTCTTACGCACGATGCGATAGGCGAGCCGGGTAAAGAAAATAGCGCCCAGCACATCCAGGGTATAATGTACGTGCTGCACCAGCAACAGACATCCCACCACGATGATGGCTATCAGTGCCAGACCCTTGTCCACCTTGCCCGGCAAACAGAGGAAAAGCAGGACTACGGTAGATGTATGACCTGAAAAGAACAGGTCCTTAGTCACGAACTTTTCACCATAAAAGAAGTTGCCGACGGGGTCCACCAGTCCTACCAGCCCGGCAGGAGGATCCAGCGGCACCAGGGTGATCGTCAATGTCCGGAAAATGAGCAGTAGCACATAGCTCCACAGAAAGGTGAGGAACATATATGGGTCCTGCGCGGCCCGATAGATACCCAGGAGCGAGATAGCCCAGATGACGACGAAAATCGCCAGTGAGACATTATGAGGAGGCAGCCACGCCAGCAGAGGGTCTGGCAGCAAAAAGCCCTTTCTTGTCTCGATGGCCTGGAAAAACAGCGGGAATAGCGACAGGATGATAATGACAAGGGCAAGACCCCCGATCACTCTCTTCCGGTACCATGCATCCTGCCATGCATCCTGCCATTCTTCTCTTAATTCTACCAGTATGGTTATGGGCATATCAAATAGGAAAACAACAAAAATACAATAACGTTATCAAAACGTTACCAATTATGTCCGGTAGATGGTTTCTCCAAGATATAACCCATCTACATTGTGTTTCCTACAGGAAAGCTATCAATAATTAATAATGCCATCTGACGAAGGCTTCCATCGCGGCGTACTTCGTCAGTCCCAGTTGGGCGTATAAGTTAGCAGTATTGGCATTCCTGTCCTCTGCCCGCTGCCAGAACTCACGGCTATCGCTACCCTGGAAGGGGACCATATCCTTTTGAGACTGATGGATGAAAATGCCGAAGCGTTTCTTTCTTACCTGGTCCGGGCTCATGGGGATGGCCATCTCTATCTCGCTGATATCCCATTCCTGCCAGGCGCCCTTGTACAGCCACAGCCAGCAATCCTTTAACCAGGCGTCACCGGCTGCTTTCAGCCTGCGCATGGATTCGAAAACAATGTCCAGGCAAACCTTGTGCGTGCCATGGGGATCGGCAAGGTCTCCTGCGCAGTAGATCTGGTGGGGCTGCAGCTTACGTAATAATTCCATGGTAAGCTGTACATCCTCTTCCCCCATGGGCTTTTTTTCTATCGTGCCCGTTTCGTAGAAAGGAAGGTTCTGGAAATGGATGTTCTCATCCTTGAGACCTACGTAACGGCAGGTGGCCCTGGCCTCGCAACGACGGATCAAACCCTTGATCTGCCGTATTTCGGGAGTATCGACCTCGCTGGCCTTCTTATGCTTGAGAAATTCCGTCGCCTGTTGCAGTATTTGGGAGGACTTTTTACTGTCGATGCCGGACAGCTCTTCAAAGCCGACGGCAAAATCCAGGAATCGCGTGACGAATTCATCCGTCACTGCAATATTGCCCGAAGTCTGATAGGCAACGTGGACGTCATTTCCCTGGTCATGCAGCCGCATAAAGGTGCCGCCCATGGAGATGATATCGTCGTCGGGATGTGGGGAGAAGATCAGTGACCGCTTGGGATAGGGTTTGCTCCGCTCAGGGCGATTGGGGTTCTGGGCGTCCGGTCTGCCTGCGGGCCAGCCGGTGATGCTGTCGCGCAGCTGATAAAACACCTGGAGATTGATCTCATAGGCGTCACCTTTCTCGACCAGCAGGTCGCTGAGACCATTATCATTATAGTCGCTGTCGGTAAGACTTAAGACCGGTTTATCAAGCTTAAGGGCCATATTGACGACGGCTTTGCGGATGACGGCAGGCGTCCATTCTATTTCGCCCGTCAACCAGGGGGATTTGAATCTCGTCAATTCACTGGCAGCCATCTCATCCAGTACGAAAAGACAGTCATTGTGCTGCTGTAACAGGGATGCGGGTATCTGTTCAGTAACATGTCCTTCCACCGCTTTCTGGATCACCGGAGCCTTGATCTGGCCCCAGCCCATCAGGATGATCTTTTTGGCGCTGAGGATAGTGCTGATACCCGTGGTAATGGCCAGACGGGGCACTTTCGAGATATTCTGAAAATCATGTGAATTGGCTATACGGGTGGAGTTATCCAGCGGCACCAGCCGGGTTTTGGAGAAGATGCTGGAACCCGGCTCATTAAAACCTATGTGTCCGTTGTTCCCAATCCCAAGGATCTGCAGATCGATGCCTCCGGCCTCTTCGATCATCTTCTCGTATTCTATGCAATGTTTTTTGATGTCTTCTTTTTTCCATTCTCCGTTGGGGATATGGCAGTTCTTCGGATCGATGTCCACTTTGCCGAACAATTGCTCCTTCATAAAGCGGTTGTAGCTCTGTAAGGCGTCGTTGTCGATGGGATAGTACTCGTCGAGATTAAAGGTGATCACGTTCTTAAAGCTCAATCCTTCCTCCTTGTGGAGCCGTACCAATTCTGCGTACAGGGATTTGGGGGAAGACCCGGTAGCCAGCCCCAGCACAGCGTTTTGACCCTTTGCTGCTTTCTCGCGGATCAGGGTTGCGACTTCTTTTCCAATGTAACGGGAGCCTTCATTTAACGAACCGAAAATTTTTACGGGGATTTTTTCGAACGAGTCTACCATGCTCATAAATTCAGAGTGTTTTGATGTGGATCATTTGTCGGTGATCCACGTTGTAAAAGTTGCCGCGAATTTAGGCTCTATTTCCCAAATGCTGCAAATTTGGAGCAATCGTTTGCACCTTTTTGCCCGCACACAGGTGTACTACTTAACGAAAATGTAATGCCCGTGGTCAATAAAAAAAATAAAAATAATTCCAGCGGGCCGGTCAGCATGTTTTTTAAGGATTTGATCGCCTGGTAGAGAAGGTTGCGGGCCACCTGGTAATTGATATTCATGATCTCGCTCACCTCTTCATAGCTGAGGTTTTGATAGTATTTCAGGTAGATGATCTCTTTCTGCCTGTGGGACAGCCGTTGGAGCGCCATGATCACCTGGCGTTTCTTCTCATCGCTTTCCTGTTGGCTGATAAGGAAGGTCTCATGGCTGAGCTCAAAAGGGACGTCTCTGTTGTCATGGAGAGGAAGTATTTTGCCGTTTTTACGGAATGCTTTTAATAACTTGTATTTGAGGCTTTTAAGAAGGTATGCCTTGACGGACAGTACAGGGGCCTGGGATTTGGCCTGCCATAATTCGATAAACAGCTCCTGGATACAGTCTTCCAGCAATTCGGTGTCCGTCGTGAATTTGTTGCCAAACCGGTACAGGATACCATAGTGTTCCCGGAAAAGGGCAGCAAAAGCCTCCTTATCTCCCTTGCGGAAAGACTCCCAAAGCATTATGTTCTGGTCAGCAGTATTCAAAAGGAGTTCATTCGTAGAATGAATGTAGGAAATTATGCGATTTTTCTGCAAGGTGCTAAAGAAATTTCCGCAAACGTTTGATAAATTAATGGAAAAAAACTTCCGGGATGGGTTTAGGCGATCTATCTTTACAAATCTGGAAGCCAGATTAGTAGTTTTATGTCAGAGAATTATCGTGAGCCGGAAGACCTTTTATCAGACCCCTCATTTCTTTCCTGGTATTTCAAGACAGGAGAGGTAAGTGACCGTTTCTGGGAGGACTGGAAAGCGGGGCGTCCGGATCGGGATATTCTCATTAAAAAGGCTATTGATCTGCTGGAAACCAGCCGGCTTCCGGAAAAAGATCCTCCTCTTTCCCAACTGCAGCAGGCTGAAGCCGCCTTATTCCGGAAAATCGATGCGCTCACGTCTGAGACCCGGCATTCTTCCATAGGTCGTTATCGCTGGATCGCAGCTGCCGCGGTACTGGTCTTGCTGGCGGGCGGATTTCTCTTTACCCGTTTTGTTCACAGGAGCCGCCCTGAAGTGAGGACTGATTTCGGACAGATCAACCGTCAGCAGCTGCCCGATGGAACAGAAGTGACGATGAATGCCAATAGCCGGATCAGCTATGCCGACGGCTGGCAGGATGGCATCGACAGGGAAGTTTGGGTAGAGGGGGAAGTTTTTTTTCATGTCCGGAAGACGCCGTTGAAAAGCAAGTTCATTGTACATACGGAACATTTCGATATTATTGTCACGGGGACGCAGTTCAATGTGTCGAACAGACATGGAAAGGACAATGTATTGCTGCAGGAAGGCAGTGTCACGCTTCGTACAAAAGACGGGAAGACCCTGCTGATGAAACCGGGGGATTTTGTCACCTTTGATCCTGCCGTGCTGGAAAGAAAGGCGGGTTGTAAGGATATGCTGCTGGCATGGAAAGAGCAAAAGCTGATATTTGATCACACGTCCATCCGCCAATTGGCTACGATTATCCAGGATATCTACGGAAAGACCGTCACACTGGAAGGCGACTCCATCGCTGAGCGCAAGATCTCGGGAATATTACCGAATAATAACCTGGATATCCTGCTGCAAGCCCTGGAGGCCACCGCAGAATATGATGTTGTCCGGGACGCTCATGATGGCATCATCATAAGGGCGCATGCGCCGAAGAACTGAACCGACTACCAGATCACCGACACGGAAAAGTGTGGGTGGCGGAAGACCATTTCAAAACTGCTTCATGAGAAAATCAAGCTTATATTTCTTGGTGTTTTTCCTGAGCGCAACCCTGCCTGCATGGTCACAGGTGAACCCTCCCGGCCCGCCGTCTGACACGGCCAGTCAAATCACTTCATTTCGTCCTTTGCTGGATGTACTGATAGACCTGAACAAATCCAAAGGCGTATATTTCCTCTTCTCTCAGCAGTCCCTTGGAAAAGTGCTTGTCCATCCCCCTGCGGTCGCAGGCAATATGACCGTCGAAAAGACCCTCAACCAGGTGCTGAAGAACACCGGACTGTATTTCAAAAAAGTAGATGACCGCACATTTGTCATTCTCAGTAAAAGAACCTACAGCAATAATGCTGTCGATGATCCATCGGCTGGCATCCCCAATCCAAATGCCGCCGAACCATTGCCGGAAGTGGATTCTACCGCTCTTAGCACGAATAATATCACCAGCAGGGTAATGACCGCCGATGGAAAGACATTGCCGGGTGTCAGCGTCACTGTCAAGCATACCCATAAGGGGACCGTTACAGACCTGGATGGGCTGTTCAATATTCGCGCAGGCAGGGGAGACACGTTGTTATTTTCTTTTGTGGGCTATAAGCTGCGTCAGCTGTCTGTGCAGGAGGCGGTCGCGGGGGGGATCATATTGACACCTTCGGATCAGCCGTTGACGGAAGTACTGGTAACGGCCCTGGGTATCAAAAAGCAGGAACGGTCTCTGGGCTTTTCGGCTACAGAGGTGGATGGATCCAGGCTTGCCATGTCCAGGGATCCCAACCTGGGCAATGCATTGGTGGGGCAGGTAGCCGGGCTAAGTGTGTCCATCAATGCCACGGGGCCTTACGGCAGCAGCCGGGTATTGATCCGCGGCAATGCTTCTCTGAGCGGGAATAACCAACCTTTATATGTCATCGACGGCGTGCCATATGACAATGCCACGCAGGGCTTCTCAGGACAATATGGCGGCAGCGATCTGGGGGATGGTCTTTCCAATATCAACCCGGACGATATAGAATCCGTCCTGGTGCTGAAAGGAGTGGCGGCTTCCGCGCTTTATGGATATAGAGGCGGTAACGGCGCTATTCTTATAACGACCAAGTCGGGCTCCAAGACCCGTGGCATCGGTGTACAGGTGAACAATAACCTCACCGTCAATTCCGTCATCGACGAAAGGGAATATCAATATAAGTATGGTCAGGGGCTCAGTGGTGTAAAGCCCCGGAACAAACAATCGGCGGAAGTGGCGCCCTATTATAGCTGGGGCGCCAGACTCGATGGTTCAACGGCCACCAATTTCCTGGGCGACAGCTATCGTTATCTGCCGGTGAAGGACAATTTTAGCCATTTCTTCAAGACGGGGCTTACAAACCAAAGTTCGGTAGCGCTTACCGGCGCCAATAATAAAGGGCATTTCCGGCTGGGGCTTTCCGACCTTTATCTCAATACCATCATTCCCAACTCTTCCATGCGACAGCAGGGACTGAACCTCAATTCCACTTACTCCGTCACCAGCCGGCTGCTGATGGAGCTGACGGCAGACTATGTATTTGAGAAAGTAAATAACCGCGCTTCTATCTCAGACAATGCCGGCAATATCATTGCGCCATTGTTATACCTGCCGACCTCTTTCGATGTCCGCTGGTTGAAGGACAGGACCAATTCCGACGGAACGGAAAAGCTGCCTGGTACGATCGACAATTATTTCGAAAATCCTTATTACATCGCCTATGAATATATCAACAAGACAGATCGTAACCGTATCACCGGAGGGCTTACGCTTAAATACAATCTGCTGGACTGGTTATACCTGCAGGGGCAGATCGCGAGAGACGGTTACATCTTCAATGTAACCAACATTACTCCTTCCGGCGTGCAATATACCCGCAGCGATGGGATCCATGGAGGTAATCTCACGCAATATGAAGTGAACTATCATGAACTCAACAGCAGCTTCATGATCGGGATACATAAGGGGGCGGCCCCGGCTTTTAGTATTTCCGCCAACCTTGGAGGTAACCAGCAGGATAATATTACAGATATCAGCGGGGTGGGGGCTGTACCCAATTCACCCAACCGGCCTGCCGGACCTTTTCTCATTGCGGGTAATTATAATGCCAGCAATATCGTTACCAAACCCTACAGCTCTTTCTACCGGCATTACAGGGTGAACTCGCTCTATGGCAATGCAGACCTGGGATATAAGAACTATCTTTTTCTCAGTCTGACGGCCCGTAATGATTGGTTCTCCACGCTCAATATCAATACCGACCATTATCTCTATCCCTCGGTATCGGGCAGCTTTGTCTTTTCTGAAGCATGGCATCTGCCTTCCTGGATCAGTCTCGGTAAGCTCCGCGCTTCCTATGCAACGTCCTCCAACGGAACGGAGCCCTATCAGAATATCCTCACCTATGGACTGGCAAGCTATACCATCAATGGACAGCCCCTGGGATATATCGCCACCAGCAATCTCGTTCCCCTGATTCCGAATGCTACGCTGCGGCCTGTCAGCATTGCCGAAAAAGAAGCGGGACTCATCATGCGGCTGCTGAAAAACCGGCTGGGCTTTGACTTCACCTTCTACAGCAAACAAACGACAAATGACATCGTCCGTATTACGGTGAGCCCCACCTCCGGGTATTTCGAATACATCGAGAATATTGGAAAGATACGCAACAGGGGTATTGAATTGCTGGTGACAGGGGTTCCCCTTAAAAGCCCCGTCTTTTCCTGGAATGTTTCCTTTAACCTGGCAATTAACAACAACAAGGTGCTGGATATCGGCGGCGCCAAAAGCATTGTCATCAACGGAGCCTATCCCCGCTGGGGCAGCGAGGTCAGTATCAGCAATGTAGTGGGGTTGCCTTATGGACAGATCATGGGATATGCATATAGGCGGGATGGGAAGGGGAATATCATCTACAGTGACGGCGCATCCAGCGCTACACCCGCAGGTGAACCAGAGCATACGGAGGTGGTGCCGCTGGGCTCTACTGTCTATCGACAGACCGGGGGACTCACCAATGAGCTGCGTTATAAGGATCTGTCCTTTTCCGTGCTGGTAGACTTCAAATTCGGCGCGCATTTGTATTCCGGCACCAACTTATTGTTGTATCAATATGGTCTTCACAAAAAGACATTGGCGGGCAGGGAAGGAGGATACATAGGGAAAGGGGTGACGGCCGACGGTCATCCCAATACAACGGCAGTGTCTTCTCAACAGTACTTTCAGGATATTTCAGCAGGAGGCACCAATCATATCGCGGAAGAATTCGTCTATGACGCCAGTTTTGTCAAACTGAGATCGATGGTGCTGTCGTATAGTTTCCCTGCTGCCATGTTGAAAAAAATTTTTCTCAAAGGGATCAGCTGTTCGTTGGTAGGCCGGAACCTGGCTACCTTCCTAAAGCATACGCCGAACATCGATCCCGAATCCAGCATCAATAACACCAACGGACAAGGGCTTGAATTGTCCGGTTATCCGCCAGTGAGAAGCTGGGGCGTGAATATAAATATGAAATTCTGATGAGAAAGAAGATACCCATAGTTGTCTTGTCTCTGGCTGTATGGCTATTGACGGGCGCGTGTAAAAAAGATTTTGTCGATATCAACACGGATCCCGGTGAGATCACAGGCGATCAGATCAATTTCAACTATCTTTTTACCAGTGCGCAATTGCTGACCTCAGGCAATACGGATGGCTATGGTTATGAGGATTGGCGTAATAACCTGATCTATTCAGGCTGTATGATCCAACATCTTTCCTCCACGATATCTTACTGGGATGGCGACAAGTACCTGTATAATGCAGGTTATAATTCCGCTTACTGGGAGAAGAACTATCCCAACAGCATTGCCGACATTGTAGAAGTGATGAACCATGCGGAAAAGGATACAACACTGTACAACCTTTATCATATCTGCAGGATCTTCAAAGCCTTTATGTTCCAGCGTATGACGGATATGTATGGCGACTGCCCTTATTTCCAGGCCGGTCTGGGCTATATCTCCGGGATCACTTCCCCCGAGTACGATCAGCAAAAGGACATTTATCCCGATCTGCTAAAAGAGTTAAAGGATGCTGCCGGGCACCTGGACCCGGGCAAGGCAAATTCGATAGGCGCCGCCGATCTTTTATACCAGGGTGATCCGGCTGCCTGGAAAAAGTTTGCCTATTCCGAGATGGTCCGCGTGGCTATGCGCCTGAGCAAGGTCGATCCGGATATGGCGCGGGTGTGGGTGCAGACGGCTGTACAGGGCGGTGTGATGAGCAGCAATACGGATAATGCTGTCCTGCATCATGAGAATGTCACGGGCACTCCCGTGGTCAATGGTACCGGTCTTATTCTCCTGGGCAATGATCCGGCCGGCTATCGTCTCAGCGAGACCTTTGTCGGCTTTCTGCGAAATACGGGTGATCCACGCCTGTCTTATCTTGCTACTGTCTGTGCTGATCCGCTGGCGCCTGCCGATAAGGGAGATACCAGCTTTTCCCGTCAGCTGGGGCAGCCAAACGGGTATGACCCACCCAACAGCGGAAGCGCTTATGACCTGGCCAGGGCGGCGAACTGGACTGGTAACCAGAATGATTATTCCGTTGTCAACCGTTATACATTCTCCCGGCTGGAAGCGCCCACCTTTTTTCTCACCTGCGGGGAAACGGAGCTCCTTTTGGCCGAGGCTGCTACGAGAGGATGGATAAGTGATGATCCGGCAGGTCATTATACAGCCGGGGTAAAAGCTGCCATGCAGCAGTTAGGCAGCCAGGCCGGCGCCGGACCGTCTGCCGACCTGATCAACGACTGGCTGACCCGTCATCCGTATGATCCCGCCCATGCTCTTCAGCAGATAAACGAACAATATTGGGTGGCTGGATTTATGGATGAAAATGAATGTTTTGCGAATTGGAGACGAAGCAATTATCCTGTTCTGACCCCTGTCAACTATCCCGGAAATATCACAGCAGGAAGCATTCCCCGCCGTTTTACCTATCCCCAAAGCGAGGCTTCCACCAATGCGGCTCATTACAATGCCGCTGCTGCCCGTCTTGGCAATGGGGATAGAATGACCTCCCGGGTCTGGTGGGATAAGTGATCCAGGGCTTTTTTGTCAAAAAAAAGCAACCAGCGGGCATTACAAGACATCTTTTCGGGGTACAGAGTACATAAGGAAACTATTTTGTATGTCGAAAAATTATACCGGGGTGGAGGACATTTTGTGCGATGATAGGTTCCTCTCCTGGTATTTTAAGACGGATATCCGTGCTACGCGGCAATGGGAACAATGGATGGCCGGTAATCCCGGCAGCGGGCCGCGTGTACAGCAAGCTGTAGAATTTCTCCAGTCGTTGTATTTGAATGAAGCGGAACTTCTGAACAGTCAGCTTACGCGGGCCGAAAAACGTCTCCTGGAAAAAATAAAAAGGGCACAGGCGCCAACCGTCTCCTTTAGTCGCAGGTGGTGGATGACAGCTGCCAGTGTCCTTGTTCTGACCGCAGGTGTTTACTTTATCCGGGGACATCGTTCGGCACTTCACACGACTTATGGAGAAATAAAAGAAAATAAATTGCCTGATGGGACGGAGGTGATTGTCAATGCAGACAGCCGGGTCACTTATTTGTCCGGATGGACGGATGGAAAGGACAGAGAGGTATGGCTTACAGGAGAAGCTTTTTTTCACGTCAGCAGAACGCCCCTGAAAAGCCGTTTTATTGTACATGCCGGTCGTATGGATGTCATTGTCACTGGTACTAAATTCAATGTTATGAATCGTCCTGGGAAGGCCAGTGTTATGCTGCAGGAAGGCAGTGTGACATTGCATACAATGGAGGGAAAGGAGCTGCAGATGGCGCCTGGGGATTTTGCGGAATATAACAACGATCAGCTGGTGAAAAGATCAGTGAAGCAGGACAGCCTCGTCGCCTGGAAAGGCCACAAATTGTGGTTTGAAAACACCCCGATCAGGGATGTCGTATCCATCATAAAAGAGCAGTATGGTGTGACTGTGCGGCTGGTGGGTGAGACAGTGACGGCCAGGACGGTATCCGGCATTATGCCGAATGACAACCTGAATATTCTGCTGGAGTCCCTGGAAGCTACGACGGATTTTGCGGTCATCCGGCAGGGTGATGAAATTATTATACAAGATCATCCATAATGCTGACTATCTGAACTACGTGTTCGAGCACCATTCAAAACAAAAGGAAAGGCGGGGACTACCCCGCCTTCTTCTTTTAATTTATCTTGAAGGTCAACGCATGTTGTCCTATCACTTTGTTTTGCAGTGCCGCGGGGATGAGTATCGTCAGCTTTTTACCTTCCTGCCGCCATTTCAGATTGCCCTTATTGCCTAACAGGGATACTTTACTTTTTGCCGGCACTGTCAATCCATCGATGCTTATCTCGGCAGGCAGGGTAACATCCGTGTAAAAAGCGTAGGTGGCAGCGCCGTCCTTCGACTGGGTCAGAAAGATATTGTCCCCGGAAGAATAGGGTCTGCGGGGCTTGCTGTTATAAATGCCTTCTCCATTGATCTTCATCCAGGCGCCTATTTCCTGCAGGCGGCTGTAAGCCGTATCGTCCCATTCTCCGTCCGGCGACGGTCCTACATTCAGGAGAAAATTTCCTCCCCTCGATACGATCTTCACCAGCAGATGGATCAGCTGGGTAGCGGATTTATAATGATCGTTCGGGACATAGCTCCAGGAGTTGCCCATGGTGAGACAGGATTCCCAGGGGTCTTGCATGGGGTGGGCCGGTACCTGCTGTTCAGGCGTGGTGTAGTTTTCAAACTCTCCCGGTACACTACGATCTACTACGATAAGGCCGGGCTGATGCTGGCGTGCCATGCCCGCGATCCCTGCCATATCAATGTCCTGGTCATAGGGTATATTTTTCTGCCAGTCGATGGAGGGGTCGATGGTATACAGCGGTCGTACCCATCCGCCATCCAGCCAGAGCAGGTCCATTCTGCCATAGTCCGTCATCAGCTCCTCTATCTGTTTGTAAGTATAGTCTTTAAAAGCCTGCCAGTGTTCTGGGTGCTTAGCCGGGTCGTAGTTTACATTCCTGTCTTTAGGAGGGAAATAAGGCCACCAGTACTGATCACTATTCCAGTCTGGTTTGGAAAAGTAAGCTCCGATCATAAAGTCTTCTTTACGAAAAGCATCAAAGACCTCTTTTGCGACATTGCTATGAGCGTTGGAAGAGAAGGGAGTTTTGGGTGATGTGACTTTATAATCTGTCTGTTTGGTATCGAACATACAGAATCCATCGTGGTGTTTGGTGGTGAAGACCACGTATTTCATACCCGCTTCTTTGGCTGCCCTGGCCCATTTGGCAGGATCGAAATGGGTGGGGTTGAAGGTAGTCTGAAGGTTCTTGTATGCTTTCAGATAATCGTAATAGTTGCTGCTGTAGGGACCGCGACGTACAGTCCAACCCTCGTCTTCCGGGCAGATGCTCCAGCTTTCAACGATGCCCCATTGACTATAGGTGCCCCAGTGCATGAGCAGGCCGAACTTGCTATCCTGCCATTGCGCCAGTTTTTTTCTGACCAATGTGTCGGCGGGGGGCATGTAGGCCCTGTAATAGTTGGCTTTCCAGAGCTGGTAACGGATGTATTGAGTTTGAAGGCGCTTTTCGAAGTCCGGCCAGCTGCGTTGCTGTTTTGGACTCCACAATACCTCGCTGAGAGCGCTCAGGCGGGGAAAGATCATGTACTCTATTTTCCGGGGGTTGGTGATATATTCCGTCCAGAGATTGGCCTGTGCGCCTTTGATATGTTTTGCTTCTTCGGGCGTCAGTCCTGCGGGCACCGGCTCGTACTGGTAGACTTTATCTACGGGCAGATAACCTCCGATAGTGAGGGAGTCGTCGTTCTGCAGCTGTGCATGGTCGAAGTATACGTATTCACCCGGGGTCATGACGACATCATGGTTTTGTTTGGCGGCATCGATGCCGCCTTGCTCTCCACGCCAGCTCATCACCGAAGCATTCGGGGCCAGTCCGCCTTCCAGGATCTCATCCCAGCCGATGATCTGTTTGCCTTTGGAGTTGATGTATTTTTCGATACGTTGTATAAAATAGCTCTGTAATTCGTGCTCGTCCTTGAGTCCATTCTCTTTGATACGCCGCTGGCATTTGGGGCATTGCTTCCAGCTGTCCTTGGGGCATTCGTCGCCACCGATGTGGATGTATTTACCGGGGAAAAGCGGGAGTACTTCGTCCAGCACGTCCTGCAGGAACTGGAAAACGCTGTCATTGCCGGCGCAGTAAACGTCTCTGAAGACGCCCCATGTCTGCTGGACATGGTAGGGACCCCCTGTGCAGCCCAGGTAGGGATATGCAGTCAGTGCAGCGGAAGAATGGCCCGGCATTTCTATCTCGGGGAGGATGGTGATATAGCGGTCTGCTGCATATTTTACCACTTCCTTTATTTGCTCCTGTGTGTAAAAGCCGCCATGCGGTGTGCTGTCATTACCTGTTCCGGGATGATGCCCGATGATGGTTCCGCTTCGCCAGGCGCCTACTTCCGTGAGACGGGGATATTTTTTGATCTCTATGCGCCAGCCCTGGTCTTCCGTCAGGTGCCAGTGGAAATAGTTCATCTTATGAAGGGCGATGTAGTCGATGTATTTCTTGACGTATTCAACGGGGAAGAAATGGCGTCCCGCGTCCAGCATCAGCCCACGATAGGCAAAACGTGGATAATCTTCGATGGATACGGCAGGTATTTTTAACCCGGAATTGTTGCGGATGCCGGGGCCTGCAGGCAACATGACATAGGGGCTTACAGGCAGTAATTGCAGCAGGGTTTGTATGCCGTAAAAGACCCCGGTATGCGTATCTCCCCTGATGACGACGGAGCCCGAACTTACTTTCAGGGTATAACGTCCTTCCGGAGCGGGGACAATGCCGGGATCTTTGTCAGGGTGATTGTACAGCCGGATATAGCCGGAGGCGGGCTGTCTGTCCTCGCCGACGGTACTCAGGTGAAACCCGTAGATCTCCTGCAGATAGTCATTAAAAAAACGGATGGATGGGCCGTCTGAAGTATCGGCTACCAATACGGTATGGGGGTCGATTGTAAAGAAGCCTTCCATCCATTGGGTGTTAACGGGCTGGGGGATGATGGCTGGATGCTGGGCATAAGAAACCATTCCTGCGCATAGTAAGGCGAGGACAATGAAGGGTCTGAATGTTTGCATGAGCGAATGTAAGGAAATTGCACTACATCCACTCTGCTTCAAACCGGTGAAAATCCTGTTTTATCTCTATGTATATTCTACGAAAAGTATCCATACGGCTTTCCAGTCCTTCTGCGGCTTCCCAGTTGGATTCTTCATTCATCTGACGAAGCTCATGAAAGATGTTCTCCACTTTATTGCGGGAATCGGGAAGATCGTGCCGGAGTTTATCGATCACTTCCTTCTGGCAAATAAATAGATTCTGGAAGTGCTCAACTTCAGCTAAAAGTTCTTTGGGGAGATGTTTGCAGGCGAGTTGTTCGAGATGTTGTTCAAAGGTGCGGATTTCTTCTTTGATGGAGGAGAGCTCACTTTTCCATGATTGTAACTCCTCCTTAAACTGTTCGATGGAGATAGTCGATTCCATGTGCGTATATTTAGATGAGCAATTTTGAGGCTCAACTAATTTACCGAAAGGATAGCAATACAGCAAATAAAGTTTCTTTCCGGCCAGTTAATGAGCCAATACAGGTAGTGTAATGGCTGAAAGATGGGTGGGATCGTGATAGATGCGGATGGCGGCTTTTTTGAAATCCGCTGCGTCGCAGGTGGGGATATTGACAAAGGTTTGCGGGTTCATATCCACCAGGGGAAACCAACTGCTCTGTACCTGTACCATCAGGCGATGGCCTTGTTTAAAAGTGTGTGCTATCTCATTCATGTCGAAAGTTACTTCTGTTGCTTTTCCCGACACCAATGGCTCCGGCTTTTCAAAGCTGTTCCGGAATTTACAACGGAATATGTCTGCCCTTACCTGCCGCTGGAAGCCATCGGGCAGCACGTCGATCACTTTTACTACCAGGTCCGCATCCGTACCTGTGGAAGAAAGAAAGATGTCCGCTTTGAGCCGCCCTGTGACGGAAAGGTCCCGGGGCAGGGGGGCCGACTCATAGCAAAGGACGTCCGGTCGTTGGGCTGCAAAGCGCTGATCTGCCACCACGTATTGATTGTCTCTTCCACCACGCACTCCCTCGATATAGGGAACGGGATGAGCGGGATCGCTGATGTATTCATCATATCCTGCAGTTGTACTGGCGGGGGCTGCCTTACCTTCTGTAGACAGTTTTCCGCCGGCGCGCAGGTAGAATTTCACTGAGTGTGCTTCGGCTGGCGGCCAGGTGTCGTAATGCTTCCATTGATTCGTGCCTGTTTCGAAGACTGTCGCTTCCGACAGTTCGGGGGCGGTGGAATCCTTTAAATAGTGATTAAAAAATTTGGTTTCCAGCTCGTGATAATATTCATTGACATTCTGACCGAAATCCAAAGGGCCGTATCGATTCCAGGTACCTGTTGCCCATCCTCCGTGTGTCCACGGCCCCATGATGATATGGTTGTCATTGCCAGGGGATTGTTTTTCAATGGCTTCGTAGGTACGCAGGGCGCCAAACATGTCTTCCGCATCGAACCATCCGCCTACTACCAGTACGGCCGGCCGGATATGCTGAAGGTGTGTCCGGATATTCCTGGCCCGCCAGTAGGCGTCGTAAGTTGAATGCTGCAGATACTCGTTCCATATCTTTCCTTTATTGGAAAAGTACTCCGGCTTATTGGTATTCTTTAGTGGTCCCAATTGCAGGAAAAACCGGTAAGCGTCGGGAATATCCACGTTGAAGATATTGCTGCCGTAGTCTTTTACGGGAACGGGACGTTTGACATCGAAAAAGTTATCGAAGCTAAAATTATCCAACAGGAAAAAAGCGCCGTTGTGGTTGACGTCATCCCCGATAAATTCATCCGTAACAGGTGCCTGGGGGGACACGGCTTTGATGGCCGGGTGAGCATCCGGCAGCGAGGCGGAAGCATAAAACCCGGGGTAGGAGATGCCCCATATCCCTACCCGTCCATTGTTGTTATGGATATTCTTCAATAGCCAATCCACCGTATCCCAGGTGTCCGAGCTTTCATCCGTCTGTTTGTCGCCGGGTTTTTTGCCTTCCCTATGCGGTGTCATCTCTTCGAAGTTCCCTTCACTCATAAAGCGTCCCCGTACATCCTGGTAGACATAGATGAACGGTTCACGGGATAAGGCGGCATTAGGACCCAATGAGCCTCTGTAGATGCTGTCTCCGTATGGACCGGCTGAATAGGGGGTACGTTCCATAAGGAAGGGGTAGGGGCCTCCCTGTTCATTCTTTGGAATATAGATCGCTGTGTACAGGCGTACCCCATCCCGCATGGGGATGTAGGCTTCACGTTTGATATAGTGGTCCTTTACGAAATTTTGAGCGCTGCAGGTGATGGGCAGCAAAAGAAATAAGATAAGGTTGCGCATAAAAATTATTTTATCACCGGTAAGATCAGTTGGGACGGGTGTCCGCCGTCATGAAATACACGGATATTTTCTTTTTGGAAATCGCTGTCTTCACAGGTATAAATATCGACAAATTTCTGCGGGTTTCGATCTACCAGAGGGAACCAGGTGCTTTGTATCTGCACCATCAGCCGGTGTCCTTTTTTAAAGGTATGTGCGACGTCGGGGATATAAAAACGTACTGTCTCCACTTTACCGGGCTTAAAGGGCATGGGTTTTTCAAAGCTTTCCCGGAACCGGCCCCGCATCACTTCGCCACGTACCAGCATCTGGTAGCCTCCCATGGGTACTGATCTGGGTGTTTCCCGGCGTGCTGCCGGGGTTTCATTGCCATAGGTAAAATCGTCCGGAAAGACATCGATCATCTTGACGATGAAGTCCGCGTCCTGGCCGCTGAGACTAACTTTCAGGTCGGCAGTGACGGGGCCGCCCAGGGTGAGGTCTTCCGTCAGTACGGGGGTCTCGTAGGCGAGCACATCGGGTCGTCGGGAGGCAAAACGTTGATCATCCGTCATATACTCCCGGGTACGATCGAAGTGAACATCTTCTGTATAAGGAACGGGATGAGCGGGATCGCTGGTGTATTCGTCAAAGCTGTTGCTGCTGCCCGGGGGAGGGGTCCAGGATAATGCTCCACCGGATTGCAGATACAGGGACTGTTCTTTTTGTTCTGCCGGGGGCCACTGACCGAATGTTTTCCAGGTGTTTTCTCCGGTAAAAAAGACGGTGGCTGCGGCAATTTGCGGTTCGGCGCCTTTGCCTTTGAGGTAATAATTGAAGAAAGGAAGTTCGATCGTATTCTGATACCAAAATGCCGTGTTGGAGCCAAACTGTATATTGCCCAGGTGGGTGCCGTCATTGGAAACCCATTCTCCATGGTACCAGGGGCCCATGACCAGGTGGCTGCTGGTGGTGGGGCTTTGCGCCTTTACCGCTTTGAAAAGATTCCAGGCGCCGAAACAATCTTCGGCGTCAAAAGTGCCTCCGACCACCAGCATGGCCGGCTTGATATCATACATGGCTACCCTGGCATTGCGCGCCTGCCACCAGGCATCACGGTTGGGATGCCGGTACAAATCTTTCCAGAAGGCGATGCTGTCTCCCGTCAGGCGCATAATATTTTTCAGGGCGCCTGTTTTCAGGTACCATTGATAGTTGTCCTTTGAATTAAATTCGAAGCTTGTGGGCCCTACCGTTGTAGGCTGTGGCCGTGGTTTGCCAAAGGATGAATAGAAGGCCCATGCATCCATCTGCATAAAAGCGCCGTTGTGATGAAAGTCGTCTCCCATGAACCAATCGGTGACAGGAGCCTGGGGGCTCACTGCTTTTAAGGCCGGGTGTCCGCTGGCTGCCGCCATGGCCGCATAAAACCCCGGATAGCTGCCGCCGGTGACGCCTACCCTGCCGTTGTTGTAAGGAATATTTTTGATCATCCAATCGATGGCATCATATGTATCGCTGGCTTCATCGACATCCTTATCCGACCGTTTGTCCCTGATAAATGGGCGTACATCCACGAACTGGCCTTCGCTCATCCAGCGGCCGCGGACATCCTGTGTGGCGATGATATATCCTTCCCGCAGATAGAAGCGGAAATAACCCGGAACGAAGTCCTTCCATTTATCTTCTCCGTATGGTCTGCAGGAATAAGGAGTGCGGGTCAGCAGAATTGGATGGCGCTCTGTCGTATCTTTTGGAATATAAAAAGAGGTGAACAGCTTTATTCCATCCCGCATGGGGATAGTCCGTTCTATTTTATAGTAATTTTCACGAATCCAGGCGCTGTCCTGGCTTGTACCCTGACCGAGCACAATGTTACCCGCTACGAAAAAAAGAAGTAGAAAAAGAAGTTTTCTCATGTCTTGGGAGAAGTTTAGTTTTATGCCATCAAATGTATGAACCGGAACGAACAGTTAATAAAGAAATTCTACGACTGTTTTGGGAAAAGGGATTGGAAAGGTATGCTCGACTGTTACCATGAGGAGATCTTTTTCTACGACCCTGTCTTTCAGAACCTCGAAGGGGCGGAAGTCGGCGCCATGTGGGAGATGCTGCTGCGCAATGCAAAGGACCTGGAGGTCACTGCCGGCGGTATTACTGCAGTGGACGAGCATGGAACTTGCAGCTGGACGGCGGTCTATACATTTCCCGCTACCGGCCGGCGTGTCGTCAACAAGTGCAAAGCTTCGTTCACTTTCAGCGAAGGAAAGATCATCGAGCACCAGGATGAGTTCAGCTTCTGGAACTGGAGCCGCCAGGCGCTGGGGCTCCCAGGTCTGCTGTTGGGCGGGACCCCCCTTCTTATCAGGAAAGTAAGACGCCAGGCCAGGCAAAACCTGGATACATTCATGGCATCCCGCAACCTGTCGGACCCTCTAAAGCAATAAATGTTTTCAATATGTCCAATCGAAGGAAATTTTTACGATCATCCATTTTTAGCTCTTTTGGTCTGCTGGTGAGCCGGAAGGTACAGGCAGGGGCTCCCTATCCCACGGTGACGGGTAATCCTATCGTCATCTCCACCTGGGATACCGGGCTGGCTGCCAATGCCGGCGCCTGGAAGATCCTGGGCAGCAACGGAAGGGCATTGGATGCCGTAGAGGCAGGTGTAAGAGTGACGGAAGATTCCATCAATTGTTGTGTGGGGCTGGGCGCCAATCCCGACCGTGATGGCATTGTTACACTGGATGCCTGTATCATGGATGACAAGGGGAACTGTGGCAGTGTAGGTTTCCTGGAACGTATCAAGCATCCCATATCTGTGGCCCGAAGGGTGATGGAAAAGACCCCGCATGTCATGTTGGTGGGTTCCGGCGCCCAGCAGTTTGCTGTGTCGGAGGGATTTCCCCTGGAAGAGCAAAAGCTTTCCGATGATGCGAAGAAAGCCTATGATCAATGGCTGAAGAAATCTGAATATAAGCCGATCATCAACATAGAGAATACAAGATCCGGAGGGCATGGTCCTTCTGCGCCGTCGCGTTTGTCCAATGGTGACTGGAATCACGATACTATCGGTATGGTAGCTATGGATGCGGCGGGCAATCTCAGCGGCAGCTGTACTACCAGCGGGATGGGTTTTAAGATGCGGGGCAGGCTGGGGGATTCTCCCATCATTGGGGCGGGACTTTTCGTGGACAATGAGGTAGGCGCCTGTACTGCAACAGGACAGGGAGAGGATGTCATCCGTATGTGCGGCTCTCACACCGTCGTGGAGCTGATGCGTCAGGGTTTGTCTCCCGAACAGGCCTGCAAGGCGGCTGTGGAGAGGATCATCCGGATAAAGGGAGAAAAAGCAAAAGAGATACAGGTAGCTTTTCTGGCTTTGAATAAAAAAGGGGAAGTAGGCTCTTTCGCCATTCAGAAAGGTTTTAGCTATGCGTTAAAAAGCAATAAGGAAGAAAGAATGTATACGCCGAAGAGCTGGTATTGATCCGGAAATGATAAAATAGTACAACATGCCGTTCAAACTGGAAATATGCAGCTATGACCTCGTGTCGGCGCTGCTGGCACAGGAAGCAGGCGCTCACAGGATCGAGCTTTGCGCCGGTCCCGCAGAGGGGGGGACCACACCCGGACCAGGTACGATCCGGGTTGCCAGGGAGAGATTGCATATCGATCTTTATCCCATTATCCGGCCGAGGGGAGGGGATTTTCTTTATTCGGATGAAGAATATGACACGATGCGAAAGGAAGTGGCTTACTGCAAACAGGTGGGGTGCAATGGCGTGGTCATCGGTCTGTTGAATGCCGATGGCACCATCGATAAAAGAAGGGCTGCGCAATTAGTGGAGCTTGCCTATCCTTTGGGCGTCACTTTTCACCGGGCTTTCGACCGGGCCATCAATCCTTTTGAAGCATTGGAGGATATCATCAGCATAGGATGTGAGCGGATACTTACCTCCGGCCAGCGACCCACTGCCCTGGAAGGGGCCGTCCTGATCAACGAACTGGTGAGGCAGGCGGATGACCGTATCATCATCATGCCTGGTTCCGGTGTGCGGGCGGATAATATCCTTCACCTGGCTGAAAAGACGGATGCAAATGAGTTCCACACTTCTGCACGGACTGCGGTGCATAGTGTCATGGAATATGTCAATGATGCCATGAAGGAAGACCTGTCTGCCGTGCGGGTGGACAGGGAGGAGGTGGAGAAGATAATAGGGATACTGGCGGCCCGTGACCACCAGTCCCTATCATCGTAAACAATTAGTCGATCTTCGTGATCTTAAGCATATTGGTAGGCAGGTGGTTTGCGATAGGCAGGCTGCCTGTATTGACCACCACATCGCCTTTTTTGATAAAGGCCCGTTCCTTCAGAATGGCGTGCTGGTCATCTATGATATCGTCGATGCCTTCTTCCTCTGCATAGTGAAAAGCGCGTACTCCCCAGCTAAGGCTCAGTTGATTGATGAGGCTTTTCTCTTTGGAGAAGATGTATAAAGGCGACTTGGGGCGATAGCTGGAAAGGATGAAGGCAGTATATCCGCTCTGGGTCATACCGATGAGCGCGTCTGCATTGGCGTCCTTGGCCAGCTTACAGGCATTGTAGCAGATGGCGTCGCTGAGGAAGGAAGGAGAGTGGGGTTGGGGTACCAGGTCTTCTTCACGATTGTACCGGTATTCCGTCCTTTCCACTTCCAGGATGATCTTACGCATGGTCTCGACTACGAGGGCAGGGTGTTGACCTGTTGCCGTCTCGGCGCTCAGCATCACGGCATCCGTGCCTTCCAGGACTGCATTGGCGACGTCGGTGATCTCGCTACGATTGGGTTTTACCCGATCGATCATGCTTTCCATCATCTGTGTGGCGACAATGACAGGCTTGGCGCGATGGATACATTTGCGGATGATCTCCCGTTGGGCCATGGGAACTTTCTCTACGGGCAACTCCACACCAAGATCGCCACGGGCGACCATCACACCGTCCGACTCGAGAATAATATTACGAAGATCCTCCAGGGCCGAAGGCATTTCTATTTTGGCGATGACCTTGCTCTGGCTCTTTTTCTCCGCCAGACGGCGCTTGAGGTCTACGATATCTTCCACTTTACGAACAAATGACAGGGCTACCCAATCACATTGCTGCGCAATGATGAATTCGAGGTCGGCAATGTCCTTTTCCGTCATGGCAGGCAGGGATATCTTTGTATCGGGAAGGTTGACCCCTTTTTTAGGTAACAGGGTTCCGCCATAGGTGACAGCTACTTTTACATCTCCGTCGGGGGATATGCTGACCACTACTACTTCCAGCTTGCCGTCGTCGATCAGTATCTTATTGCCTACTTCCACGTCGTGGTGCAGGTTGGGATAAGAGACATAGATCTTATCTTTTGTACCGATGACCTTTTCCCTGGATGTAAAGGTCAGGATGTCACCCGGTGCGATGGGCAGTGCACCATCCTTGATATCGCCCACCCGGAGCTTGGGGCCTTGCAGGTCGGCGAGGATGGATATGTTATAAGGTTCTGTAAGATTGATATTCCGGATATGTTCGATGATCCTGGCTTTATCCTCATGGGTGCCATGTGAAAAATTAAGCCGGAAAACATTGACGCCGGCTTTCACCAGCTCCAGTAATTTTTCATATGTATCACATGCAGGACCTACCGTGGCGACGATCTTTGTCCTGTGAAATGTATGCTGAAGGCCTGCCTGCTTATCCATACCCTTGTACAGGTATTTCGATAAATTCTTTGACATTGCGAGTGGGTTTATTTTTTTTACGAAGCTAATATCTTCACGATCTTCAGCCAGTCTTCACTGATCCTTTGTTTGGCTTTGACCGCTTTTTCGAGAGGAGTATAATGCATCCTGTTGTTGACGATACCCACCATTACATTATGGCGTCCTTCCAGCAGGCATTCTACGGCAGAGTAGCCCATACGGCTGGCAATGAGACGATCCATACAGCTGGGTGCGCCTCCTCTTTGTATATGTCCCAGCACGCAGACTCTTGTATCGGCTGAGGGTAAACGTTCTTTGATCACTTTGGCGACCTCATTCGCACCGCCGAAGTTGTCCCCTTCCGCCACGACGATGAGATTGACGAGCTTCTTTCTGCGCTCTTTTTCCAGCAGCCCGCTGACGAGCTCCTCTATGTCCGTCTTACGTTCAGGGATGAGAATATTTTCCGCTCCCGTGGCAATGCCGCTGTGTAAGGCGATATAGCCCGCATCCCTTCCCATCACCTCGATGATAAAAAGACGGTCGTGCGCATCTGCCGTGTCACGGATCTTATCGATGGCCTCGACGGCTGTATTGACGGCCGTATCGAACCCGATGGTAAAATCGGTACCCGCGATATCCTTATCGATCGTGCCGGGCAGGCCGATGCAGGGGATATCGAATTCCGCACTCAATTTGTGTGCCCCGCGAAAAGAGCCGTCGCCGCCGATGATCACCAGTCCGTTGACACCCAGTTTCTTGAGGTTGGCATAGGCTTTTTTCCTCCCCTCGTGCTCAAAAAAATCCTTGCAACGGGCGGTCTTGAGAATGGTGCCGCCTCTTTGTATGATATTGGCTACGCTTCTCGAATGCATGGGGACGATGTCGTTCTCGATCATTCCTGCATAGCCACGCATGATACCAAATACTTCCAGTCCATTATAAATACCGGTACGAACAACGGCACGGATGGCTGCATTCATTCCCGGGGCATCGCCGCCGGAAGTGAGCACACCAATTTTTGTGACTTTGTTTTCCATCTAAAATTTGCTTCTAATGATTGAATTTTAAAAAAGCTTCAATTAATGGCAAGATTTATTGAAAAATTTCTACCTTAACTCTAAAGAAGTCTCAAAAATAAGGATTTGATTTGATACAGCAACAACTAAAGAGAATGATATTGCTTTAGTTACACAAAGTTTTTTTATATGGAATTTGGAAAGGCGCCGTTTCCCGACAAGATAGATTTTTCCCTGCCTCCCGATGATATCATGACCGGGGAATTGTTAAGGGACCTGGGTGCAGCGCCAGCGGGGGATTTGCAATTATATGTCGGCGCCACGCGGTGGAGGATCAAAGAATGGGTGGGAACCATCTACCCCCAGAAGACAAAAGAGAAAGATTTTTTATCGCAATATGTGCGACAGTTCAATACGATCGAGCTCAACGCCATGTGGTATAACCTGCAGCCAAAGGATGTCATCGAAAAATGGGCTGCACTCGCAGGCGAGGGTTTTCGTTACTGTCCCAAATATTCCAATACCGTCAGCCATGAGCTGCAATTAAAAGATGCCGGGAAGGACACCGATCTTTTTATCGATCATATGCGGCATTTTGGCCGGACGCTCGGCCCTTCGTTCCTGCAATTATCGGACAGCTTTGGGCCGGACAGGACGGCGCTGCTGCATCATTATCTTCGTCAACTGCCGCGTGATTTTCGTACCTGTGTGGAGCTGAGACAGGAAAGCTGGTTTACCAACGGCGCGCATCAGGACACGTGGCGCCTTCTTCGTGAATTGGGCATCGGCACCGTGATCACCGACACGTCGGGAAGAAGGGATGTCATACATATGCGGTTGACGGCGCCTGTGGCATTTATCCGGTTTGTATCGAACAGCGGTCATTCCACCGACCATCCCCGCATCGATGCCTGGGCCGACAGGATCAGCAGCTGGGTCAGTAAAGGTCTGCGCGAAGTGTATTTTTTTGTACATGCGCATAACGAGGTGCATACTCCCGCACTTGCAGCCTATGCCATCGGGCAGTTGAACAAGAGATGCGGCACGCATCTGCAGCCGCCAAAACGGTATGAGGATGATGGGAAAATTCTAACGTTGTTCTGATCGTTGCGCAACCGGTTCGTTTTTGAGCGGCAGATGTACTTCGGCCATCATACAGCGGGCGCTGCCTCCTCCATTGGTTTCGATGGTTGTGAGAGGAGAATGGATGATCCGGTTGTAGGACTGTAATCTTTTTATTTGCTCCGGGGTCAGCGATTTGAAGGCCTGGGTGGACATGACCAGCAATTTTTCCTGCTTCGCATTGTGCACCTGCAGCATATTGCCGGCAAAATGGTTCATCTGGTGCAAGGTGATAGGAATGATCTCCTTTCCTGAGCCGTGGATAGTGGCTTCCACATGTTCGCGCTGGAAGGATTCCGGCATCGAGTCGAGACAGATCACCACATAGCGGTCTGCCACGCACATCATCACGTTGGTGTGATAGATGGGATTGTTGGTATCATCCACGGCGACAAATACTTCCGGCTGGTAATCCATTTTTATACAGAAATCTTCCAGCACTTGTCTGTCCGTTCTTGGAGACAGGCAGGCATATGCAATACGGGAATCCCTGTCCAATACCATACTGCCTGTTCCTTCCAGGAAAAGGGTATCCTTTTCATAAGCGCTGAAGTCCATGGTCGTATCCATCCTGAAATCCTTTTCCAGCCGGCGTAATACACCCGGCTTACGTTCCAGCCGGCGGTTACGTGCATACATGGGGTAAAGGCAGACGATGCCTTCCTGGTGGAAGGACACCCAATTATTGGGGAAAATGGAGTCGGGGGTATATGGTTCGGGGGTATCATCGACGACGATCACGTCGATACCGTTGTCGCGCAGCATTTTTACGAAGGCTTCAAATTCAGCAAGGGCTTTTCCCTGTGTGCTGTCGTCGCCTGCTGCGGACTGGAAGGCATTGTTTACCGCCGTCTCTGCATTGAATGTGAAGTTTACCGGACGGATCATCAATATGTGGGAAGTCGTTTGCATAAAAGCGAGATTAAATTTCATCCCTGTGTAAGGGCATGCTCATACAATGGAAGCCGCCCCTTGCCCTGGACAGCTCTGCGGAAGGCATCAGGATCAATGTATCCTCCATGTCGTCGGGGTTGGCCGTTCCGTTTTCCATGGAAGCGATGAGCTCGTGAGCGTGGATGACGGCAAATCCATTGGTCCTGAAAGCTTCCACCGTCTTGTCATTCCTGTCATAGCCCAGCACCACGCCTTCTTTAAGCGCCAGAAGGTTGCAGGAGTCCGTCCATTGTTCGCGGGCGTCGAAAGGGAATTCGTTGTTGCCCGAATAAAGGAAGAGGACCTTTTCGGTGCACTCCAGGTCGTTTTTGCTGATGTCGGTCAGCAGGTCTTCCAGGTTGTCGAAATATTCCGGGTTGCCGGGATCTTTTTTCCGGAATTGTATGATCTTCATTTTGTCTTCTTTCCTGTTGTTCTCCAGTATCCACTGTACTGCATCCTCATCCTCATGCTTCATTGCTTTTCGGGAGAAGTTACCCAGCAGTATCCAGACATTCCGTTTTATCTGTGTGAAGATGGTATCGATGTGCATATAATCCCGTTTTTTCGGGATCTTGATGATCGTGATCTTTTTGACCACATTCTTTTCAAACAGGACCTGGATGGCCTGGTGAGCGGCTTCCAGGGAGGTGCGTTCGCTGACACCGATGAGCACGTGGTCTTTGCTGACCACCATGACATCCCCGCCTTCCAAAGTAACTTTTTTATCGTCGCCTTCCCGGGGGAGGAGAAAATGGTGATGTGTATCGGCCAGCTCGATGACCTTGTCCTGGTATTCCGCGAACAGCGGGTGATTATAAAAAATGTATTTGGCGAGCAAGGCTTCGCGGGTACGGGCTTTTTTTGCGGGTTTATTCAGCAGTACGTATTTGTTGATGACGATGCCGATATCCCGTGTGAAAATGAAGTTGGGGATGGGCGCAAACAACATCTTGTCGTCCGTCATCGTGCCGCTGATGAAGGTCTTGGACAGCTGGACGGGTGACAGCTTCTGCAGCTCTTTCTGTGTGTCGTAGGAGCAGGCTTCGATGGCGCAGACAGAAGCCACCAGCTTGAGCTTGATCTCATGATCCATGAGGATGTCGGACAGCAGCCATTGCAGCTCTACCACTTTGTCGCTGCGGAAGAACTTGTCGTCTCCGGGTTTATAAAAGGCCCGTTTATTTTCTTCGCTGTCTACTTCCTTCAGCCGGCCCCTGATCTTTTCCGGGTCCAGGAAATACAGCAGGATCTTTGTATAGTAGTCGTATTCTTTCCGGCGGATGGTATCCAGGTGAACGATGTCTTCGAAGAGCCAGTCCTGCGCCTTGGAGGGAACTACTTTTCCCAGGCCACTGTCAGGACTATGAACCAGCAATCGTCGCAGTCTCCCGATCTCGGATGATACGGATACCTGTAGTTTAGGAGAATGATTTTTGGGCATAAGAGTAAATGCTTATGTATAGATGAGGGTAGCTTAATGGTAAAGGTACGTATTTGACATCACCTGCCGCCGTCTTTTGTCCATTAAGCATTTTAAATGTAGGTTTGGGAAAAATACGGAATGACAAGAATTACCGAGGATGCGATTGACGCGATCAATCATCGGATCCAACATATGGACGAAGACCAGATCGGAAAGATATGGGATGAGTTTGCCAAAGAGCAGCCTGCCCTGGTAGGGTATGTGCTGGGGGAAAGCAGGGAGCTGAAGGTAGCGGATGCCCGCGAAGATGTGGCGTATATTCTCACGATCATATTATTATCCTTTCGTCAGCTGCAGCAGAACATTCCCGCGGTGACGGAGGCTGAGTTCGAAAAATCCTTCAATGCGGAATTCGAGGAGATGGAAGAGGTATTCCATGACGGGTTTGACGAAATGGACGCCATGGAGATCATGGATTCTTTCTGCCAGCCTGAGCTACTGCAATTTGTCGCGGCGATCATTTATAATGAGGAGGAAACTGAGACCAGCAATTTTACGGAGGAAGAGGCCGGTCTCTTTATTGTTATTTTTAAGACCGTCATCAGCCTGCTGCATGACAAGACAGGTCCTCAGCCCCGCTTTATCGATCCCCGGTAAGAGGGGAGCCCGCTTTTTGCCTAAAAAAACTTACAACTGTTAGTTTACTAAACAACTTTCTTTTATTTTTGGCAAAAAACCATTCATCGTATGCATTTTCAACTATCGGAAGAACATTTGATGATACAAAAGGCCGCCAGGGATTTTGCCCGTACTGAATGCCTGCCCGGGGTCATCGACAGGGATGAGCATCAGCGCTTCCCGAAAGAGCAGATATGTAAGCTGGCGGAGCTTGGTTTTATGGGGATGATGGTTGACCCAAAGTATGGGGGTGCGGGGATGGATACGATCAGCTATGTGCTGGCAATGGAAGAGATCAGTAAGATCGATGCCAGTGTCAGCGTGTGTATGAGTGTCAACAATAGCCTGGTATGCTGGGGGATGGAAAAGTTTGGGACGGAGGCGCAGAAACGGCAGTACCTGGTGCCGTTGGCGCAGGGGCGTAAGAACGGAGAACTTTATATCGGCGCTTTTTTGCTCAGTGAACCTGAAGCAGGCAGCGATGCCACTTCGCAGCGTACCATTGCCGAGGATAAGGGCGACTACTATCTGCTGAACGGTACAAAGAACTGGATCACCAACGGCAGCTCGGCCTCTGTATATCTTGTAATGGCACAGACGGATGTCTCCAAAGGCAGCCATGGTATCAATACTTTTATAGTGGAAAAGGACACACCAGGTGTGACGGTAGGGGCTAAAGAGAACAAGCTGGGCATCAGGGGCAGCGATACCCACAGCATCCTTTTTAGCGATGTGAAGGTGCCGAAGGAGAACAGGATAGGGGAGGATGGCTTTGGTTTCAAGTTTGCCATGAAGACCCTCGCCGGAGGGCGTATCGGCATTGCTTCTCAGGCGCTGGGTATTGCTGGCGGGGCCTATGAGCTGGCACTGGACTATTCCAAACAGAGAAAGGCCTTTGGAAAGGAGATCATGAATCACCAGATCATCCAGTTCAAGCTGGCGGATATGGCTACCCGTATTGAAGCTTCCCGGCTGTTGTGTCTGCGTGCCGCCTGGGAAAAGGACAATCACCTCGATTTTACGCTCAGCGCCTCCATGGCGAAGGTCTATGCGTCCGAGACGGCCATGTGGACGGCTACAGAGGCTGTGCAGATACATGGAGGATATGGTTATGTGAAGGAGTATCATGTGGAAAGGATGATGCGGGATGCCAAGATCACCCAGATCTATGAAGGCACCAGTGAGGTGCAGCGTATTGTCATCGGCCGGAGTATTTTAAAATAGTATAGTTACCTTCACTGCATGATCATGCAGTCAGTATACGAGGAGATCCTTGGTGAGCTGGGGCCTGATGTCCAGCTGGTGGCCGTCAGCAAGACCAAGCCCGTGGAAGATATCAGGGCTCTCTATGACCTTGGGCAAAGGGATTTTGGTGAAAATTATGTCCAGGAGCTCGTGGATAAGCATTCCCAACTGCCATCTGACATCAGGTGGCATTTTATAGGGCATCTTCAGTCCAATAAGGTAAAATATATAGCTGGTTTTGTACACCTGATCCAGGGTGTGGACAGCCTGCGTCTGCTGAAGGAGATAAATAAGCAGGCTGCCCGTCATAACAGGGTGATCGCCTGTCTCCTGCAGGTGCATATTGCCAGGGAGGAGACCAAGTTCGGATTGGACGCTACCGAGCTCGATGAGATATTGCAGGCTGTTCGCGCCACACCGCAGGATTTTACCCATATCCGTATACGGGGTTTGATGGGCATGGCGTCCTTTACGGAGGACCAGGAAAAAGTGCGGGAGGAATTCAAAGGGTTGAAAGACCTCTTCGTAGAGCATTTCAGTCGTGCGCAGGCTTCTTCCGACCAGCATTTCGTGCTTTCCATGGGTATGAGCGGGGATTACACGATCGCTGTCCGGGAAGGCAGCAATATGGTCCGGATCGGCAGTTTACTATTCGGTAAAAGGGTGTAAATTCGCAGGATGAACGAGATCAAAAAGGAAGAAGAAAAGTCCCTGAATTTCCTGGAGGAGATCGTCGAGGAGGACCTGGAGGGAGGTAAATATAAGACCATCCTTACCCGGTTTCCCCCCGAGCCGAATGGCTATCTGCATATTGGCCATAGCAAGTCCATCTGTCTGAACTTTGGGCTTGCCCAAAAGTATGGCGGAAAGACCAACCTCCGATTTGACGACACCAATCCGGTAACAGAAGACACCGAGTACGTTGAAAGTATCAAGGCTGACATCCGCTGGCTGGGTTATGAATGGGCGGGCGAGCTGTATGCCTCCGATTATTTCGAACAACTATACCAGTTTGCCGTGCAGCTCATCAAAAAGGGCCTGGCCTATGTGGATGACAGCAGCAGCGAGCAGATCGCTCAAATGAAAGGCACTCCTACGGAGCCGGGGAAAGACAGCCCCTATCGTAGCCGCAGTGTCGAGGAGAACCTGCAGCTGTTTGTGGACATGCGCGCCGGTAAATATAAGGATGGGGAAAAAGTATTGCGGGCAAAGGTCGATATGAGCTCTCCCAACATGCATATGCGGGATCCCATTATGTACAGGATCAAGCATGCCCATCATCACCGTACGGGTGACAAATGGTGCATCTATCCCATGTACGATTTTGCGCATGGACAGAGCGACTCCATCGAAAATATCACGCATTCCATCTGTACATTGGAGTTTGTGCCCCATCGTCCCTTGTATGACTGGTTTATCGAAAAGCTGGAAATATTCCCTTCCCACCAGTATGAATTTGCCCGTCTCAACCTCAGCTATACGGTGATGAGCAAGCGCAAGCTGTTGCAGCTGGTGAATGAAAAACATGTGACGGGATGGGATGACCCCCGTATGCCGACTATCGCCGGCTTGCGTCGCAGGGGATATACGCCTGAGAGCATTCGCATGTTTGCCGAAAGGATCGGTGTGCAGAAAAGGGATAACCTCATCGAGGTTGGTCTGCTGGAGTTTTGCGTCAGAGAACATTTGAACAAGGTGGCCCTCCGGCGGATGGTGGTCTTCGATCCGGTGAAGATCATACTGACGGACTATACGGAGGATGAAGAGATATTGAAGAGCGAAAACAATCCTGAAGATCCCGATACCACCTACAGGGATATACCCTTTAGCCGGGAGCTGTACATCGAACGGGAAGATTTTATGGAAAACCCTCCCAAGAAATTTTTCCGGCTTTCTCCAGGGCAAAAAGTAAGATTGAAAAGCGCTTATATCATTCAATGCGATGAGGTCATCAAGGATGATGCGGGCAATATCAAGGAGCTTCGTTGCTCCCATATACCCGGCAGCAAGAGCGGCGGGGAAAATGCCAATATGAAAGTACAGGCTACCATACACTGGGTGAGCGTACGGCATGCTATTACGGCCGAAGTAAGGTTGTATGACCGTCTGTTCAAAGTAGAGAATCCTGCCGGTGAGGATGGGGATTTTAAGGATTACATCAATCCTGACTCCCTGCAGGCGCTGCCTGCAGCTTTTGCGGAACCGGCATTGAAGAATGCTAAATTCGATGAGCGTTACCAGTTCCTGCGTAAGGGATATTTTACCCTGGATAAGGACAGCTCGGAAGATAAAATGATATTCAACCGGACGGTGACCTTAAGGGATACCTGGGCTAAGGAACAAAAGAAAGCATAAATAAAAAAGCACCGTAAGGTGCTTTTTTTATTTATTGTTGGCGCTGTCCGCCGCCCATGCCGCGTTGTGGCCGGTTGTCCTGCATCCACTGCTGATATTTTTTATAGAGGTCGTCTCCCAGTATAGCCTGTATCCGCTTGTTACGTTCCTCATTCAAGGGCTGCATTTTGGCCATCTTGTCTTCCCGGCTCATGGATTGATCCATGAAGATATCCCGCATCTTTGGTTGGAACTCTTTTTGGATGGCAGTGAGTGAGTCCACCTGTACGGGGGTGAGCTTCAGATCTTCCTGTAATTTTTTCATCATCGCTTCCTGGCGCTGGCGCATGGCTGCCGTATCTCCCCGCTGTGCATAGGTGGAGGTGAAAGACAGGAGCCCGATGATCAAGGCGACAGGGGCGATCATTCTTTTGAGGTTCATGATTATAAGTTTTTAAGTTCTAGATTATGATGGTATAGACTCCAAATTTGTGCTAAAAACAAGCGCCGCGGGTCCATTTTATGCAAGCGGCAAACTGCCCGGAGAGCCGTCGGTCAATAGTTCCTTTTTTAGCGTGAATTTGGTATCATTATTGCAAATGCTTATATATCAGAATGAAGTGAGGTCTACGTAAAATTATCCGGAATGCATTTACTGCTTATTACATTGTATGAGCTGGGACAATTCCTGCGCATTGTACTTTGGATATTCCTGCCTTTGTTTGTCATTGTTTTACTGATCACTACCTATCTTCATCACCGGAGGAAAAGACGGACGGGCGAAATAGCCGTGGTGGGGGGTGAGCTGTTATTGGCGGAGGGGGCTGTGCCGGAGGATAGGGAGGAGCCGGATGAGGACAACCTTTATAAGGGGCTGTTGTGGATGAAACAGAAATTTGAGGAATACAGGGTGCAGTCAGATGAACGGGTCAGTAATCTGAAGGCCCAGCTGGATGAACGGGGGGCTGCCATCGAGACGTTGAAGGAGGAGCTGATGCAGGCACAGGGGAAGATCGTCGATCTGACAAATAAGCTCGAAAGTAACATGAGCCTGCTGATGAACATTCATAAAGAGCTGGATAGATCGTTGACCACGGAAGGGCCACTGGTTTCAACGCCTGAAGCCGCCAATGGCGGCTCAGGGGAAGTGGAAAAGGGATAGGTATCGTTATTCATTTTCCAACTTGACAACGATGGGTTGTCTTTTGTAAGAATTTACCTTGCGTCCGTTTTGAATGGCCGGCATCCATTTACCGCTTTTTTTGATGACACGGACGGCTTCCGCCCGCAGCACTTCCGGTCCTTCCACCGCCTGTACATCACTGACATTACCATCTTTGTCGACGACGAACTGTACGATCACGGTTCCGCCGGTCTCGGTGCTGATGGCTTCTTCCGGGACGCGAAAGTTTTTGGATAAAAATCTCAGCCAGGCCTGCATGCCGGCGGGATAGGTGGATTCGATCTCTACGCTCCTGAAGATGGTACCGTCATCATCGTTGTGTTTGGGTGCTTCGATCACTGTCTGAGCGCCTGTGCCAGTGGAGGGGGGGCCTGTCACCGTGCCGTCGAATGCATCGCCTTTTACATTGGCCGTACCGATCTTTACGTCATTCAGGGATTCATCGGGTGGGGGGACGTCTTCGGGCCTTACCTGGTCGGTGGGTACGATACGAGGGATCGTGTTCCTGATCGTAGCTACCTGCTGGATAGGCTGGGGTAACGGTTTGGGTGGGATGATGGGTTCTTCTTTCCGGGCGTCAATGAGATTGACCTCGGTAGCTTCGGGGGGGATGATCTTCGATGAATGAGATTTGCCTGCCAGTGTATAGCCGCCAATGAGCAGCAGACAGATCGAAGCCATACTTGCCAGCGCTTTGGTCAATCTCCTGTTATACGTTTTGCGCAATTGATAAGCGCCGTAGTCCTTGTTGCGGCCCTCGAATAAAATATCGAGTATGTCCGCCCGTGAGATTTCCTGTATTTCCATGGTGATGTGTTTGTAATTGAGACACGCTCATTCCATGATTCCACAGCGCTTAACCCAGTATTTATCTTTGTGGAAAAACCGGCTATACGCATCGTTCGGGCCGGGAATTCCCTCCTTTTTTGGGAAAATATCTCAAAAAGGACTATCTCTATTCTGCTGATAGCTACTTCCCTATCGAACTGGCAAGTGAATTGTCTTCTCCTTGCCGACAATCTGTATATATATGAAAACGCTTGTTCTTTTTTTGACTTCCTTTATCGTCATCTCTGTTGCCAGCGCTCAAAATGCCGGCAACTGGCCGCTCAATACCAGTTTGACAGGTGCGGCAGGTTCACACCTCACCGTCAGTGCTATGTCCCTTGGATACTCCATTCCCACCAGCTCTTTCAATGGCAGCTCCGAATGGTACGGCGAAGGCGGCTGGCCCTCCGGCGCCATCGATCCAAACGCTTATGTTCAGTTCAATCTTACCTCCAATACGGGCTATTATCTTGCATTGAATACGGTGACCCTGGTCATGCGTCGAAGCAACACGGGTAGTCCAGCGGGAGCCGGTCCTACCAGCTGGAGCTTGCGCAGCAGCCTGGATAACTATACCACGGATCTTGCTACGGGAAGCATGACGCACAATTATGCCACTTATACCGCGACCCTTCCATCTTCCTTTCTGACAATCACTTCCGACATCACGTTTCGTGTCTATGGATACAATACCACTGTTAGCTCCGGGGGTACCAGCCGGATGGTCTTTGACAACATCAGCGTACAGGGACAGGCTATCTCCGGCGTGCTTGCAGCGCAATCCATTCATCTTACCGCGCATGTTGAAGGTGAAAAGCATGTTGCATTGCAATGGAATGCCACCGGTTTTACCGAAGGCACTTTGTTTACCCTGGAGCGATCGGCAAACGGTGTGGATTTTATGTCCGTTTTTCATACGGAGAGCGCAACGGAGTATGATGACGCCACTGCTCGGGCAACGGCTTATTATCGTATCACGGCAGGATTGCCCGATGGCAGTACTTATTATTCATCTGTCCTATTTGTGAGGAAGTCAGGGGAAGGACGGACAGCCATCCGGGGAGTAACTGCGCAGAGCAATGCTGTCAGGACCTTTTTGTATCTGAAAGGTACGGGCACTTATGAGGTAGGTATCTGGTCGCAGGATGGACGGCCGTTGGTGCGACGAACTGTCAACGGTCAGGTTGGAGATGTACAGTCGGATATTGCGTTTAGCTATCCGCATGGAGTGTATGTACTGACCCTTTCAAACGAAGGCGGAATGACAAGCAGGTTATTTGTGTTTTAACGGTTCTATTTATATTCCCCGAACACTTCCCGCAGCGTGTCAGCGATCTCGCCCAGCGTGCAGAAGTTCTCTACGGCCTCGATGACCACGGGCATGATGTTCTCTCCCGAAGCTGCTTTGTCGTTGAGGTCCTGCAGGATAGAATCGCAGCGGGCGGGGTCTCTTCGTTTGCGCAGCGAAGCCAGCTTCTCTGTTTGTATCTGGCGGATGGAATCGTCTATCCTGAACACGGGTATCGAGCCTGTTTCCTGTGCCTGGAATTTATTTACTCCTACGATGATCTTTTCACCCGTCTCTATCTGGCGCTGGTATTCATAGGCGCTTCTTGCGATCTCTTCCTGGATAAAGCCTTGTTCGATGGCGGTTACGCTGCCTCCCATGGCGTCTATACGATCCATCAGCCGCCATGCCTGTTCTTCCACGGCATGGGTCAGCGATTCCACGAAGTAGCTGCCGGCCAGGGGATCGGCTGTATCGGGGGCGCCGCTTTCAAATGCTACGATCTGTTGTGTCCGCAAGGCGATCCTTGCCGCCTCTTCCGTGGGCAGGCTAAGGGCCTCATCGTAGCCATTGGTATGCAGGGATTGTGTACCGCCCATGACTGCTGCCAGTGTTTGGACGGTCACCCGGGCGATGTTGTTCATGGGCTGCTGGGCTGTGAGTGTACTGCCCCCCGTCTGCGTGTGAAAGCGCAGCTTCAGAGCTCCCGGATCCGTGGCGCCGAGATCTTTCATGATCTCCGCCCACATCTTACGGGCAGCGCGGAATTTGGCCACCTCTTCAAAAAGATTGTTATGTGCGTTGAAGAAGAAGGACAGTCTTTTACCGAAAACATTTATATCCAGCCCTTTTGCCATGGCTGCCTGCACATAGGCTTTTCCGTTGCTCAGTGTAAAGGCGATCTCCTGTACGGCAGTGCTGCCTGCCTCACGGATGTGATAGCCTGATATAGAGATGGTATTCCATTTGGGTAGCTCGTGGCTGCACCATTCAAAGATATCCGTGATAATGCGCATGCTGGGCTTTGGGGGATAGATATAGGTGCCCCTGGCCGCATATTCCTTCAAAATATCGTTCTGTATCGTTCCGGAGATCTTTTTCAGATCGGCGCCCTGCTGTTTGGCCAGCGCCGTATAGAAGGCCAGCAGGATATAACCTGTGGCATTTATCGTCATGGAAGTGGAGACGTCTTCCAGCCGGATGCCTTTGAACAGGGTCTGCATATCCTCGATGGAGTCGATGGCCACTCCTGTCTTGCCGACCTCTCCCTCGGCCAGTGGATGGTCGCTGTCATAGCCGATCTGGGTAGGCAGATCGAAAGCCACGCTCAGTCCCATCACTCCCTGGCTTAATAAATAATGATAACGTTCGTTGCTTTCTTCTGCTGTGCTGAAGCCGGCATATTGGCGCATGGTCCACAGCTTACCCCGGTACATATCCGGTTGTACTCCCCGGGTATAGGGGAATTCACCTGGCAGGGCATCACTCGGCGCCGAACCGGCAAGATCAGTCCTTGCATATACTTCCTTCACTTCGATACCGCTGTCGGTGTATATCTTTTTTCCAGGCATAATCGTTCAATTTTTTTCTGCTACATCAGCTTCTTAGCCTCGTAGCTCAAGGCATCAGAGACGATGTTCTGCAGAGAGGCTTTCGGGCTTTGCACCAGGAGCTCAAGTAAGTGCTTGTTCAGGTCCATACCGGAGGCTTCCGGTGGAAGGTAAGAAGCTACTTGGTTGATAATGAGTAGGTTCTGTTCCTTGTAGTTACGCACTGCATCCCAGGCCTCTGCTGAAACATAGATCTGCTGGGTGATGTTGTGCTCAAATTCCTGCCGGATGCTGTGGATGAGGAGGCTTTGCATTTCGCGGGCATTGAGATCGGGCTGGCTTACCCGTTGAATAAGATTGGGCAGGGCAATACGGTCGGTCAGCAGGATCAGTCGTTCATAAGCCTGCAATTGCAGCTGACGGGTAGATACATTGCCGGTGTCGTCCGAGGCCGGCTTTTTGTTTTCAGCTGCCTTTAATTCTTTGCGTTGTTTCAGGAACAGGTAAGCCAATGTCCCTGCTACCAGGAAGGCAAAGGCGACGGCAATAATGAGCAGGTTAGAATCCATTCAAAAGGAATTTAATGGTGAACAAAAATAACGAATGAACCGGGCTAAAAATATATCCAATGCCATTTTGTTCCCTCTTCTTTATTCCATTCGATGGTGGGAGTGGGCATTTTGACCGTACGGTTCAGTTTTAACAGGGTAGTGGACAAGGGTGACAGGCCATTTGTTCTGTAGAGGTCCGTGTCAAAGGTAAAATAGAACTGCCGGTAGCGTTTAAAGGCGGGAACGGGGGATCCGTTGATCTCCGTGGGGTTTTTCACACCCCCGATCATCCCTTCGGCGCCATAGCCGGCCGACAGGTTGAGCCAGTTGGGAAAGTCGCTGCGTGCGGGCAGGAAGGAGCCGATGTTTATGGACAGCCAGTAGGTCTGGCCATTATAATCCTTTAACATCTGCTGTGGCAGGTTGCGTCCCAATTCACCAGGGGCATAATGTGTAAATAAAGTATGGTGGTAAGAGTATTTAAGGCTTACGCGTTGCTGTCCCCACATCAGCTGTTGTCCTTCGAAGAGCGCACAGCCTGCCAGGTTGGCCAGCATATCCCCTTTGGAGAACCCCCACTTTACGGAATGCCCATCCATGATCTCCACCATTGTCAGGAATCCCAATGCCGTCAAGGTGCCAGCGAGGGCTGCTACGCCCGGTTTTACGCCTCCCCAACGCAGCAGGTCGGTCTGTATCGCCGCCACATTATAGGCTGTGGTGGCATGGCCCACTTTATCCATATTGAGCCATTCGTTATTATCGTTGAAGAGGTGGAATTTACTGCGGGGGAATTTTTTATACCATAGATAATTCAGTCCGATGGTGACGGCTGTCCCGATGGCTGCTTCGGCAATGATCACGCCGTTTACGCGGCGGGGGTTGTATTGGGGGGACGGTTTGAAAAAATCCTGCGCCATGACGGGGCCGCTCAGCAGCAGCAGGACAGTCAATCGTAGGATAATCATATGACAAATATAAGGCCGGGCTAACGCCCGGCCTTAAAAATTTTATCCGGCATGTTTCGTATCTACTTTCCGGTAAGACCAGAAGAATACCAGCGGGAAGATCAGGAGTGAAAAGATCGTGGCGAGGATCAATCCTCCGATGACCACCCTGGCCAGGGGTCTGGAGCTTTCTGAACCGATGCCGGTGGAAATAGCCGCCGGCAGCAACCCGATGGTGGCCATCAGGGCCGTCATCAGGACAGGACGGATAAGATCGTGTACCCCCATCTTGATGGAAGTATACAGCGGGCTTTCCTGTCCCTTCATATGTTCCATGTTATGTTTGAAAGCTGTTATCAGCAATACGCCTTCCAGGATACAGATGCCGAAGAGGGCGATGAAACCGATGCCCGCGGAGATACTGAAATTCGTCCCTGTGATCAGCAGGGCCATTATACCCCCCACGACGGCGCAGGGAACGTTGAGAAATACCAGGCCGGCATCTTTCAGGTTGCCGAACATGACAAACAGGAGCAAAAAGATCAGCAGCAGGCTGATGGGCACCACCTGTGTCAACCGTTTGGAAGCGCGCTGCTGGTTTTCGAAATCACCTTGCCAGACCATGTTATAGCCTTTCCGCAGCTTTACCACTTCCTCTACTTTTTCCTGTGCTTCAGCGATGGTGCTGCCCATATCCCTTCCTCTTATGGAAAACTTGACGGCAGAATACCGTTCGTTATCATCCCGGAAAATGAGACAGGGGCCTGTCTTTTGGGTTAGCGTGGCAATTTCGCGTATCGGTACTTTAGAGCCCGTCTGGGTGGGCACCAGCAAATTGCCGATGTCGTCTTCCGTAGCCCGGAAGTTCTCGGGGAACCTTATGCGGATATCGAATTTCCTAACACCCTCGTATAATTGCGTTACCGCCTTGCCTCCGATGGCCATTTCGATCACGGCATTGGCATCGGCTGTAGTAACGCCATAGATGGCCATCCTGCTTTGATCCAGGTCGATGTCCAGCTCCGGCTGACCGATGTTCCTGATCACGCCCAGGTCTTCGATGCCCCGGATCTTCTTCAGGACAGTGTATACCTTGTTCGACTGGTCTTCCATATATTGTAATGAATCCCCGAAGATCTTTACGCAGATGGAGCCTTTTACCCCTGATACCGCCTCCTCCACGTTGTCCATAATGGGCTGGGAAAAGTTCAGCTCTGCGCCGGGAACTACGGCTAAGGCCTGCCGCATTTGTTCGATCAGTTCGTCCTTGGATATTTGGGGTTTCCACTCTTCCTGCGGGTATAGCTGCACGCCGAACTCATTGTTATAAAAGCCGGCCACATCGGTACCGTCGTCCGGCCTTCCCGTTTGCGACATCACTCTTTTCACCTGGGGGAACCGCATCATGATGGCCCGCATCTGCGTCGCCCGGGTGACGGAGGAGTCCAGGGAGATGCTGTAGGGAAGGGTGGCACGTACCCAGATAGAGCCCTCATTCAGCTCAGGCAGGAACTCCGAGCCGAGGAACTTAAAGGAATACAGACCAGCTGCGATCGCCAGTGCGGCAACAAGGACGGATGTTTTTCTATGACGAAAATGAAAGCTAAAACCTTTCATGATGGCACCCTGTAAAAAGTGGGTAAAGGGATTGTGTTTTTCCCGGACATTCTTCCGCAGCAGCGCATTCACCAGCACAGGCACCAGGGTCAGCGTGAAGATCAGCGCTCCCAGCAAAGCGAAGCCCAGCGTATAGGCCAGGGGGGAGAACATCTTGCCTTCCACTTTCTCGAATGCGAAAATGGGCAGGAGAGCCGTGATGATGATCAATTTGGTGAAAAAGATGGCTTTGCCCAGTTCAGCTCCTTTTTTGCGGATCATTCCCATTTTAGCCAGCTTGTTGAACCTCTCCATGCTCCCCTCTTTTGCTTTATGGTCCAGCAGCACGAAGAGACCTTCCACCATGACCACCGCTCCGTCGATGATGATCCCGAAGTCGATGGCGCCCAGGGAGAGCAGGTTCGCGGACATGTGCATCAGGTTGAGACAGATGAACGCAAACAGCAGGGATAAGGGAATGATGATGGAGACGATGAGGGTGGTACGCCAGTTGAACATGAACAGCGACACGATGAGGGTTACCAGCAATATCCCTTCTATAAGATTATGCAACACCGTGTGGGTAGCATAATGGATCAGGTCCTCCCTATTATAAAAAGGCACGATATGGGTATCGGAAGGCAGCACCCGTTCGTTCAGTTTTTTTATTTTCGCCTTGAGACCCTTGATCACTTCGTCGGGATTCTCTCCTTTGCGCATGAGTACGATGCCTTCCACTGCGTCCGGGTTGTTTCGAAGAGTCCTGCGTCCCAGGGTGTCGATGGCGTCTGTTCTGCCTACTTCACCCAACCGGGGAAGATTGGATATCTCCACATCCGCGATGTCTTTTACCAGGATGGGAATACCGTTTATGTTCTCGACGATGATGTTCTTGATCTCGTTGATGTCGTTGAGGATGCCGATGCCTCTTACCACGTAGGCCTGGGAGTTCTTGTTGATGACGTCCCCGCCGATGTTGATATTGCTTTTGCTGACGGCGGTGGATATGTCCAGGGATGTAATGCCCAGGTCGGCCAGCTTTTGGGGGTTGGCTCTTATCTCATAGGCTTTCACCATACCGCCAAAGCTGACGATGTCGGCAATGCCCGGCACGGAGCGCAGCTCGCGGTCTACTACCCAGTCCTGTATGGTCTTTAATTCCCTGGGGGTGCGAAAGTCGCTCTCCAACGTATAGCGAAAGACCTCGCCTGTTGGACCTGTGGGGGGCTGTACCTGCGGGGTGATGTTTTCCGGCAGTTCTACGTTGGGTAACAGGTTGTTTACCTGCAGGCGGGCGTAGCTGTCGGGTACGCCATCGTCGAAGATCAGCTTGACCACCGAGAGACCGAAGATACTGGTGCTCCGGAGGCTCGTCTTTTTTTGTACAGGGTTCAGCGTTATCTCGATGGGAATGGTCACAAATTTCTCCACTTCCTCTGCGCTTCTGCCTGGCCATTGGGTGATGATGGTGATCTCTGTATTGGTAACGTCCGGAAAGGCCTCGATGGGCATTTTCTGGAAGGTGAAGTAGCCGTATACGGCCAGCAGGACCGTGGCGGAAAAGATGAAATATTTATTCTTTAGCGAAAAAGCGAGAATGCCTTTTAATATTTTGTTCATTTGATCCGGAGTTTTGTTGTGTCCAGGGTATAGGTTAACTATTCAGTTCCTGATAGATCAATAAGGCCTGGGATCCGATCACTTTCTCGCCTTCGGAAAGCCCCTCGGAAATATAGGTTTTATCGCCGATGGTGCTTTCCACCCGTACGGCACGTATCGTGATATCGGAAGGGCTTTTATATACAAGGACGTAATATTGGCTGTGATCGAAGATGAGCGCTGTGCTTGGGATGGTCAGCATCCGTTTGTTCTCCGTATTGTTCAGCATCACGTTGGCAAACATTTCCGGTTTTAGCAGGTACCCCGGGTTGGCAAGGACGATACGTACTTTCATAACCTTATTGGTGGGGTCCAGCACGTTCATGATCTTGTCCACTTTGCCTTTGAAGATCTTTCCCGGATAGGACAGGGTGCTTACGTTGACGCTGTCGCCTGGTCTGATGATGGAGATGCTGGATTCGTATACATTGGCAATTACCCAGACATTTTTCAGATCGGAGATAGTGAACAGGTTGCCGCTGTTGTCCGGGCGCAGGGCCATATTATTGGTAGCCTGTTTTTCCACGACAAAGCCGCTGATGGGGGTCTTCACCTGGTATTGTCCGTTGAGGCTGCCTCCATTGATCTGCAGTACCTGCTGCGCCTTCCGCAGGGTGGCGGTTGCCTGGTCGTAGCTTGCCTGTGCCGCAATGGAATCCCTGCCTGAAGCCAGTCCACTCTTGTACATGTCCCTGGTTGCATCCAGGTTTTTCTTTGCCACGGCAACATTGGTTTCGGCGGTGACCAGGTCATTGGAGTAGCCTGCCATCTCGCCGCTGCGGATGAGGGCCAGGGTCTGTCCTTTCTCGACATAATCTCCCAGCATGACCTTGATATCCGAGATGCTCCCGCTGACGAGGGGGTAGATCTTTGCTACGTTATCCTCGTTGAAGGTCACCTTGCCTGTGAGGGTGATAGAAGTGACCACCCTGGAGTTGGTGACGCTGTCGATGCGTATGCTCCGGGCCAGTGAGTCGGGCAGCACGAATTTTTCTTTTTCAGCAGGGGTTGCGTCCGCGCCG
>Ga0207695_10000586_pt1 | contig 73584 bp, 58 predicted proteins | sample KBSC54metaG_FD_184354 | JGI IMG/M metagenome (GOLD analysis project Ga0207695, IMG submission 184354) | Corn rhizosphere microbial communities from Kellogg Biological Station, Michigan, USA - KBS C5-4 metaG (SPAdes) (version 2) | ecosystem: Host-associated > Plants > Roots > Rhizosphere > Soil...
CAACCGTCTCGGAGCAGCCTGGCCCGCCGTCGATGAAGGAGGCAATATCCTTAAAAAGGATAGTCTCCCTTATGAAGATGATCTCCGTCATATAAAGGATGATCAGCATGAAATAGGGTTTCGCTCTATATTCTCCGCACATATCAAAAACGTAACCGCCACCATCGGCGCCGATGTGGCCAGGGTCGACCTGGATTATACACGAACGTTAAAACATACAGACACTATCTATTCCTTCGGCCCCAACGATTATCTGCCTGTCCCCAATCAATATTATCTCATCCTTCAGCCTTCGGATTTCAATGCTCACTTTAAAGACCATGCCTATAACGCCTCTGGATACATCGACCTCTCCTTCACCCTGTTCGATTGGCTTACCCTGAACCCTGGCGTAAGATTTGACCACACCGGTTTCGCCAAACAAAATACTCTTTCGCCCAGGATCAGCGGCAGCATAGCCATCGATACCCGTCAAAGCATAAACTTTGCAACAGGACTATACTATGGTGATCCCGCCTATTCCGATATTGCCGGCCAGGCGCAGGGACATGTCCTCAAAAGCCAGCGCACCATCCAGTACATCCTTGGGTATAAGTATTATTTTTCTCCGGACCTCAAGCTGACAGTCGAAGGCTGGTATAAGAATTTTGACGAACAGGTGGTACAGCCGTCCGCCAGCAAACCCTATATGAATAACAATGGCGTCGGATATGCTTATGGCGGTGACATCAGCCTCGTTCGACGGCTTTCCAGGAACTATTACGGCCAGGTGAGCTATTCTTACATGGTGTCGAAAAGAGATGATCACATCGGCGACGGCGTGGGTAAATACGATTACATATTCAGCATTCCCCATTCCTTCAGCCTGTTGGGAAGCTATACTCCCAATAAAAAGTGGATCTTCTCCGGTAAGTTCAGGTACTCTACGGGGCGACCGGCCGACAAGTACATTGCGCACGCCGATATTTTTCATAACCCCGATCTACCCCGGTATTCCCAGCAGATCCTGGGGAAAAATGGCATCCGGCAAAAAGATTTTATCAGCCTGGACCTCCGCGCCGATTACAAATGGCAGGTTAAACGGGCATCCTGGACGGCTTTTATGGACATAGTGGATGTAAATAACCGGTTTAACCAGAGCTCGGCCATTTTCCAACCCCTCACCGGCCGCGTCTTCTATCTGGGGCTGGCTGTCTTTCCCACTTTTGGCCTACGCATCGATTGGTAGTCAATTACTTAAATTGCTGTCACAAATTCACCCGGTAAATTGTCTAATGTTGGATATGGATAACAAAACAGAAACATTCCTGGAATACAAGGCCCTTTTATTCTCCATAGCTTATAATATGCTGGGCAATATCGATCAGGCCGAAGATATGGTACAGGATACCTATGTCAAATGGATGGAAGTGCAGATGGACAGGGTTCAGCATACAAAGGCATTCCTGGTAAAAGTAGTTACCAATAAATGTATCAACCATCTCACCAGCGCCAAGGTGCAAAGGGAAAAATACATTGGGATATGGTTGCCAGAACCTTTACAGGATTATAGCCAGGACAGCACGCAAAACAGGATGGAATCCTATCATGCCATGTCCATCGGCATGATGGTGCTGCTGGAAAAGCTGACGCCACAGGAGAGAGCTATATTCCTGTTGAAAGAGATCTTTTCATACGACTACTACGAGCTGGCGGAAATATTCGATAAGACGTCCGACAATTGCAGGCAAATACTAAAAAGAGCAAAAGACAATCTCGGTAAGGATACCCGGCGATTTGAAGTAGACATGAAAGTGCATGAAAGAATCCTCAACAATTTTCTGCAGGCCATTTCGGAAGGCAACATGGAAGACCTCATCGATCTGTTAAAAGAAGACATCCATCTCTTTGCCGACGGTGGAGGAAGGACCTTTACCGTACAGGGCCAGCGCCTTACAGCATTCACCAAACCCATCCAGGGAAGAGAGAACATCGGCAGACTGCTGCTGAGCATCATCCCCAAATTCCGTGAATCCATCCCCGATTTCAACCAGGAAGTGATCTTCGCCAACGGCATGCCTTCCATCGTTTCCTATTCGGGAGATATTCCCCAAAGCATCGTCTCATTGGAAATGGATGACAAGGGCATCAGGAATATATACGTACAGACCAATCTTGATAAATTGAAGCATTTAAAGAAGCAACAGTAAAAATCTCAACACTATGACCTCGTTAACACTCTTGAATGTATTGCTCGTTCTGCATGTCGTGGGATTTACCACCATGGCGGGTACCGTATTGACCGACTTCACCATCAATAGAAGAGTAAACAAATATCTTATATCCGATAAATTAAAAGCCCTTTCCATATTGGAGGGCACCGATCTTTTCCCGCGTCTGATAGGTATGGGTGTAGGGCTCCTCATCATCACCGGCATAAGCATGGTCGTCATCCTGAAAGGCGCCGTCACCAGCATGCTGTGGTTCAAGATAAAAATGATCCTGGTATTGCTCGTATTGGTCAATGGCGCCGGTATCATGAGAAAGAATGCCGTGAATTTGAAGCTCCTGTTATCAGAGAACACCGGCAATAACAACGGTCGCATTCTTGCGCTCAAGGGTAGGATGACCGTCTTTCACAGCATCCAGATGATATTATTTCTTGCAATATTTATTTTAAGCGTTTTTCGTTTTTAGCCATGTCAAACATACTCATCATCGGCGCCAATGGAGGCATCGGCCGGCAGGCCGTAGAGCTTGCCCTCGCAGCGGGGCACCATGTAACAGCTGTATTACGCCAGCCCGCAAACCTGCCTCTTACACATCCACTGTTACAAAAAATCCAGGGAGACGTAATGCACCCCGGGACTTTTGAGCAAAGCATGGCCCACCAGGACGCCGTCATCTCTGCACTGGGCGTAAAAGGTGGACTCTTCGGTGATAAACCCACCACACTCTACTCGCAGGGTAACGCGAACCTGATCACGCTGATGCAGCAACACCATATAAGGAGAGCTTACTTTATCTCCGCTTCTGCCCTGGACATAAGTCCCGTGATGCCTTTCTTCGCCAGGTTTGCAGCAAAATACATTTTGCAAAAACTGTTGCGGCATATGTATGCCGATCAGCGCGAAATGGAGAAATTGGTAAAAGACAGCGGTCTCGACTGGACGATCATTCGTCCTCCCAGGTTGACGGATAAGCCGGCAACAGGCAGTTATCGCTTTTCCATCAACAGCTTCCTAAAGAACTGCCTCAGCATTTCCAGGGCGGATGTAGCTCATTTCATGGTAAATAACATCGATAACAAAGCAATATACCAGGCGACTATAGAGATTGGTTATTGAACTCCAGCTCGTATCCTGCAAGGGAGAAAAGAAAGTTCTGCAGCTGATGAAGATAGCGCAGACTTACCTGGGAAGGTATTGGCTGTCTCAGACGTAATCCCTCTCCGTTGAATTCAAAGTCCATATGACTGCCGCCAACTTTAAGGATCCATTCGTCGCGTAGGTAATTACGGAATCCACACCTTTCCAAAACTTTAGGTGTCAGTTCAATAGGGTCTATCTCCTGGAATTCGGATTCCTTTACTACTTCAACAACCTGGGTCATATAGGCAGTCTTGTAGGATTTGCCCACCGCGGCCATTTCCTGCGTCACCTTTATCTGGGTGTCATAAACGAGTGTGTTGCTGAGGATTTGCTGAACTGTGATGATCTCACCGTGTTGCGTCTGTACTTTGTTTCCGTAGCGGAGTTCTTTAGCTTGTATCATAGAGTCTATTTTAATACATGAAATACAATGGATTAACTCATGGTATTTCAAGGGAATAGACTCTGTAAGAGGATCAACTGAACGCACAAGATACTGGGCGTTGCCGAAATTTGCAAGTACCCCGGCCAGTGAGTTATCCACATCTTCTCTTTCCATTGATAGGATCAAGCCTGCCGCTCCTGCTGCGATAGTTGCCACACGGTAGTTAATACAAAGGAGAACCCTTTTTTGTTCTTACTTGCAAGGTTAAAATGCAAATATGAAGTTAATGTTGTCCGCAGTATTCTTTCTTTTCAGCAGATCAGGCAGGTGGTCCCTCTTTTCAGATGCCATAGACGAAGGCATCAGGGATATGAGCAGGGAGATGGGGTATAACCCCAAAAATAAGCCGTAACTTTGCTGTGCATGAGTCTCTTCGACGACACATTCCTCTTCACGACTCCAACACCTCGTACAGTCCGCTACGATCTTCCCGATGCCGAACTGACGTTGTATGAAGGTTTCTTTTCAAAGAACGATGCCGACAGGCTATATACCACTCTTCTCCAAAATACCGGCTGGAAGCAGGAGCCGATAACGGTATACGGTAAAACATATCCTACGCCACGTCTTACCGCCTGGTATGGAGATCCCGCAACATCCTATACTTTTTCAGGATCTAAATGGCAGCCTCATCCATGGAATGAAGACCTTCTGTTCATAAAAAGAGAAGTAGAAAAGACTACTGGAGCCGCTTTCAACAGTGTATTGTTAAATCTTTATCGCAACGGCAATGATAGTGTCAGCTGGCATCGCGACAACGAAGAAGAGTTCGGCCCCAATCCAACCATCGCTTCTGTCAGTTTTGGAGAGACCAGGCCTTTCCATATCCGGCATAAATTCAGAAAAGAGCTTAAAAAAGTGGAAATACCCCTGACCCATGGTTCCCTTCTTTTGATGGCAGGCCCTATGCAACACTTTTGGGAACACCAGGTGCCGAAGACCGCCAAACCAATCCAGCCCCGTATCAATCTTACCTTTCGTTTTGTCTTCGCCGGATAAATCCTTGGCCCTCATACCACATAATCACACAACATACTAGCAATCATCACATTAACATTCTTTTTAACCCATTAAAGATCATGAAACCCCTCACATGTTGTCTATGCAACGAAGCCCACCCGTCGTAAATTTGTGTAGATAAAAAATATAACTATGAAAGCAATCATCAAGCAATTATTCTTCGACAGGGAAATGGTAGAAGCCATAAAAGTTTCAAAAGCCAATAGGGAAATACTCTATACCCAGCTGATGGACGGTAAGATCACGATGAAGGAATACATCGCAATGACGACCAAATAGTCGTCCTTACTCTACCACCACCTTTTGAGTAAACACGCCGGTCTGCCCCACACAGACAGCCTGAATGATATAAACCCCGGCCGCCAATCCACCCGGCATCTCCCAGGTATCCACCTGTGAGGAACTACCAACTTCGACTAGACGCGTTTGGATTAGCGAGCCGGTTACGCTAAGAAGGCTCACTTTATAAGTTCCGGGCTCCGACTGCCAGGCAAGATGAAAGGCACTCCCTCTAATGATCGGATTAGGATAGATCTTCAATTCCCGTCTGGGAAGAATATGCAAGGCTGTCAATGTATCTTTAACCATTTGTTTTAGGGTGTCCATCGGAGTACGTTTCTGCACTGTGATCCCTCCCGTATATGCAATTTCAGAACTATCCGCGGGCATACACTCAGGCCCCACTTTCTGCAAAGCCACAGTATCTTCTGGAGGTGCTTCTATTCGGGGAATATTGTCTTCGACTATCACACTTATTGTTCCATCTACAGCGCCGGGCATCTCCACCTAGGTGACCTTCACCGTCGTGTCCAATTCTATCTGCGGCAACATCACTCCCATCAAAATACTATCCGGTCTATCCGCTTTGGGCGGAACCCTATGCGATAAAGCCCCCACGACAGTCGGATGATGAGGCATTGCCCCATCGGCGGTCAGCATCAGTCCCGCCAACAGCAGTTGCCACCCCTTCCCTCCATTCCTTTGAACAGGAACAGGAGACAATGGCACCAGTGGCCTGTTCATTTGACCGGGCAGAAGCCGTCCGCAGATATGTGAGCCGGCCCGGGTCAGATGCCGGATGATCTCCGCGTCGCTCATGTTGGTAAAATCCACCACCGTTTTTTGACAGGCTGTGCAATGCCGGCCTCTCTCCACCGGCTGCATCTTCCCCCAGTCCTCATGACAGGGAGTCGTGATTTGGAGTCGTATTGGTTTGGGCATACAGGGAAATTTCCCTATGAGATGCAGGAAAAAGCAGATTACATAACCTATTAAGACCTGATAACCGGCCGGGCCTCTGGCGCTTTCTTATTTTCAAGATACGGCTGCTGATATTTCAGCAGGAATAGCTCCTTGGAATCCTGGTAGGCGCTCACAGCGCCGATGATATTCATAAACCTGATATAGCACCAGGCGAGATCGATCTGATAGTTCAGAAATCCACTCCTGGCGCTGGAAGGGAAAAGGTGATGATTATTGTGCCACTCGCCTGCTACATATCCCGGCCATAGCTGGTTGATGGAGAGATCTTTCCTGTTAAAATCGGTACCCTCCCGATGCTTTTCCTTTCCCTTACCGTGCCCTTCGTAATTGAATGTCCTGACCCCTATCGCCCAAAATCCTGCCGCTCCAAATAAAGTAAAAGCCAGGCCAGGGCCTCCTATCAGGTAAAATACAGCAGCCCAAAAAGCCCAGTTAAGCAGTGTTCCGGCGATCACCCGCCCCGGGTTCGCAATAGATCCCCATCGTTGATATTGCTTATATGTATTCGGTCTGACCCCTGTATGGTCCATCAACTTACAAACACGGTCGTATTCGGCTTCCGTTAGGTCGTGAGCGATAGGCTGATGATTTACGTCGGCAAGAAAACAATATAAAAATCCTGCCGTAGCATTGTAAGGATCTCCCGGTTCATCCGATTTGGCATGATGAACATGATGTGAGATCACGTAAATCTCCTCCGGAATAATGTCGATCGTAAGGTTTCGTGTAATAAACCGCCAGAATTTGTTCCTGAACGTATATGCATTGTGGGTGCAATACCGATGGTACCAGATGGTGCCGTGAGTACCCATGACGATCATGCTGTAAACAAATGCGATCCCCAGCAGATAGAAATTAAAATACTGGAATATAAATATAAAAAGACAGGGAATAAGGAGTATGACCTTGAACCAGCCTATAAAAGTCAGCCAGTTCTTTCGCGTCCTGAAGATATTCAGCCGGGAAATAAATTCTTTCAACAGTTGCCGGGAAGAGGGAATGATCAGCTGGTTCTGCGGGCACTTCCAGCCATAGGAAGGAGGCTTTAGAACATAGTCCATAAGGTTATTCCCTCTTTCTGTATGGGCGGAGACGGACGGGTTGATAGTGGGCATGCAATGCTTTAAGTAGATTTGGATACAATGTAACGGAAAAATAGGCAATATCGTCTATCAGGCAGTGAGTGAATGTTATTTTTCATACCTTCCAAAGGACATATTGTACAATTTGAGGACATCCGCCTTTTATTGAGAAATAATGCATCCCGCTTTAAAAAAACACCTCGCAGGAAAGATCAGGCTCACTCCCGAACAGGAAGAACTGGTCAACAGCTGCTTTAAGCCAAAGACCGCCAGACGTAACGAGATCCTGGTACGGAAGGGCGATATTGCCAGACATCTATACTTCGTGGTAAAAGGTTGCTTGCGGGTATTCCTCACGGATGAAAACGGTAATGAATCCACACGGTTCCTGATATTTGACGGCCATATGGGAACTGCCTTCCCAAGCTTTATATTGAAGAAACCATCCTCGGCAGCTATCCAAAGCCTCGGATCTTCAGAATTGCTTACACTCAGTAACACCGACAGACAGACTCTGTTCAATAAGTTACCGGGCTGGGAGACTGTCTATCGTCTTGAACTGGAACGGGAATATATCGCCTCCATTCAAAGGATAGAAAGCCTCATCACCATGGACGCTAAAGCCCGCTATAAGACTTTATTACGCGACCAGCCCCAGCTCATTCAACGTCTCCCCGCCAGGATCGTGGCCGATTACCTGGGCATCTCTCAGGAAACTCTCAGCCGCCTGAAATCAAAAAAATGATTTTTTGACTATTGTCAACATTTTTAAGACCAAAAACATATTGTTTTGTACCAGTAAAACCAAGCAAACATGCTCAGGCAAATAGCACTCGCGTTACTGCTGCTGCTGATCCATCAGCACGATTTCGCCCAGATCAACATAGGTCAACGTACTTTATACTTCAGGGACTCTGCCCGCCATCGTCCCGTCGTCACCGAGGTCTGGTATCCTACTGACGACACCTTACAACAAACCGACAGGGCCTTTTCCGCGTTCATCCGCAAACCCACCGTCCGCAACGGAAAACTCCCGGGAGGCAAACGGCCTCTCATTATGCTCTCACACGGCACCGGAGGAGGAAGGCTGACCCTTGAATGGCTGTCACAGGCGCTCGCGGAGAGTGGATACATCGTCGCCGCCGTCGATCATTACGGCAATACCTACGATAATCCGATAGCCCTGGAATTTCTCAAAGTGTGGGAACGTCCGCTGGACATCAGCTTTGCCCTGACAGAACTTCTAAATGACAACAATTTCCAGTCGCACATCGATCAACAGAAAATAGGCGCCATCGGTTTTTCTTTAGGAGGCTACACCGTCATAGCCCTGGCGGGCGGAGTAGTGAATTATACGACGCTGATCAACTATACCAGGACAGTGGGCCGCAAACAGCTGGAAATACCCGAGTTCCCCGGTCTTATAAAATACCTGGACGACACTGCCATTACAGACGGCGCCAAACGGGTCCCCCCGCTAAAAGACAGCCGGATAAAAGCTTTCTTCTCTATCTCTCCCGCCGTGGGCCCTGGCTTTACCACCAAACAGCAATTCAGGAACATCTCCGGCCCTGTTTACATTACAGGTTCACAAAGCGACAGCATCGCACCGGTAGAGACCAATGCACAGCGTTATCACCAGTTGATTGACAACTCAGGCTATTACGAGTTCCCGGGCAAAACAGGGCACTATGTAATGTTGGGAGAGGCTATTGACGAAGTAAAAAAAGAAGGCCCAACCTACTTCCTGGATGACCCATCCGTCAACAGGCATGAAGTGCATATGAAAATAGATAGTCTGGCCATTGATTTTTTTAGAATGAACCTGTAAACAGGTAAATTAGATCTATTATCCCCAGGGCAATGCCAGCCCATACAGTACGACGCTTGACTTTTGGACTTATCCCAAAAAAAGCAGCGACATTAGGACGTGATAAAAACGTCACAAAAACAATAGGTATAACCATGTCAAGTACATGCATCAGAGGGCTGATATATACCACATGCCCATATTTGTATATCCAATAAAATTGATAGATGATCCCGCAAACAGCGCATACCTGTTCAACCATCAACAGTATCCAACCCCAGCGCTTGTTTGAAAAAAAGAAAAAGAATTCTACGGTCCAATATGACATCCTGATAAAATTCAGCAGCACGATAGGATCAGGTTGACAATCCTTACATTGTAAAAAATGTATTTGTGTCTGAACGAAGTAATAGAAATTTCTTACATACAGGACACCAAAAACGCCAATAAAATACTTGAACCACCTGGCAGGGGGCATAGCTGTAGCCATTGGCGCTAAAGGTTCCATAACATTCATGATCGTTCTTTTGTAACCTTGCAGCTCTTTTTCCCGGGTCTCTTTTCCGGCAGCCCTCTCCTCGAAATATTGAGCCGTAGCTTCATTATCTTCCCAGGATATATTCCTTTCCTTTAAAAGCTTTTCCGCAGCTGCTAAAGCTGCCGGCTGGTAACTCCCCGGATCTGCCGTGATCCTGAGCAACTCCACATTGGAATAATTCCTGAACTGATCATAAAAGTTGAAGTCCATACTGGTGAAAATAATAAGAGTTTTGTACATCTCATACTCCTTTTCCCCCACTTCATTCATCCTGGCCTTTCCCCCACACCGGCGGAAGAATAATTTTACACCCAAAAACCATCAATGAAAAAGCTCCTGCTGCTCACTCTCTACGTCTGTAACATCCTGCACCGGGCCCCCGCACAAACCCCCAGGATAGAATACACGACGGTCCTAAAGCTCAACCCCGGAGAAGAGATCGTCAACCTCCTCTCCTGCTGGAAACCCGACGGGAACAGGATGCCATCCCAAATAGTCATCCGGACATCAAACAATACCTACTCGACCATCTCCAACGGTCTCAGAAAAAACAACCTCACCTACGAGCAGGTGGCCACACCAGCCTGCAACGACAACGCCTACAAAGTCCAGAAAGACTCCTACAGCAATCCATTCAGACATCTCCTGCCAAACGGTATGTATAGTATCCACGATGAAAAAAAGGATTACGGCACCTACGACAACATCCATTCCATGCGCGTATCCGGCAACCGTTTCGTAGCCGTAGTGTCCGAAGGAAAGAACAAATACTTCTTCCTCGATTCAGAAGGTCAAAAAATACTCCTCGACGGTCGTCCCGAAAGCCTCATCACCAATGAAGATCTCTCCCGGTCAGCCGTAGTGCTGGCCGACGAGAAAGGCCCCACTGTGGAAGAACTAAACAATATGCCCAAAAACGAGCAACTCGCTTTTTTCGAAAAAAGACACACCTCGGACCTTACCCGCAAGGTCTGGCTCAATGACGGCAGTACCTTCACAGTTCAGCGGAAAAGCCGGCTCTTATTCGATGTCTCAGGCCGTCATTTCATTGAGATACAACCCCAGGCATTCTATATTGACGGCAAACCTTATCAACGCAATATCTCCGGCGCCCGCACCCAGCTATTCGTAAACCCCGACGGAACTGACTGGGCCTGGTTCTCCGATATCTATATGGGATTCAAAAACAACACAAATTTTCAGAATGTCTTCCATCCATTTCTTACGACAGAAGGTGGAAAGGACTGTCTCAACTGGTTCACAGTACAGAAAGAAAATACTGTCAGCGTATTAAAGCTCGGCCAACGGAGATGGTAAACCGACTTCTACAGATAAGAGGCTTCCTTCATATAAAATCCCCGGAGGATCAGTTGTTTTCGAAATCCTCACAAGCAATTAGTAATCAATAAAATACACTTCACAAGTCATCGTATTTTTCCTACGTAATATACCCTATGATATCCCGTCTGCGGCTATTATCTTTGACCTATCGTTACAGTCTTCTGTTTCATGAAAAACCCTTACACCGTACCCACGGAAGACTGATAATCCCACCAATATTCTATGCATAACCCTTCTCTGAAGTAATCCAACCCTGGGGTCCGGCATTGTTTTACTCATAAACTAAAACGATGTTGAGATCAGTGCCCATTCGTATTTGTAGTGTAGCCTTGGTAATAGTATTACCACAAGCCGCTAACTCCGGTCTGCCCGTAGTGGCGCCAGGAAAAGCCATAGTCGCTTCCCTCGCCAGTTTCCGGTCAAGTTCGTCAGTCAAGTCAACTCCATCTAAAAAAAGTAAGTTTTCGCTGCCTGCTCCCGACCAGCAGCAGATGAAATTCGTACACGCGTATATTAAGAACAATGACGATTGCTTGCTTACTGTAAAACACAGGAGCGAAGGTCCCTTCGCCATCATCGATTCTGTACTCAACCATTACGGTCTGCCGCTGGAGCTAAAGTACCTGGCCGTGATAGAATCGGAATTAAAATCTACCGCCCGCTCCCGCGTAGGCGCCAAAGGCCCCTGGCAGTTGATGCCTCAGACTGCCCATGAGTTGGGGCTGAAGGTCAACCGTCGCGCCGACGAACGTGTAAACTATTACAAAAGCACGCGCGCCGCAGCCAAATATTTAAAAGACCTGCACAGGGAGTTCAAAGACTGGCTCCTGGTGCTGGCTGCCTACAATGGCGGACCGGTACCCGTCTATAGAGCCATTCACAAGGCCCATAGCAGGAACTTCTGGGTGCTCCAACGCTATTTGCCGAGAGAATCCAGGCTGCACGTAAAAAAATTCATCGCCACAGCCTATTATTTTGAAGGCGCTGATAATATAGCCGCTGCACCTGCTGCATCAACGCCATTGGCCAGCTATGCGGTAAATCAAAACAAGCCGAAAGAAACTCAGGAGTCGGCAAACGTAAAATTCAGCAGGCTCATGAAAGAATCCGCTCAATCTTTAAAAACATCCGGTAATATGCTGGAGACGGCAAATTGAGCCAGGCAATAAAAATACTTTTATTCTTAATCCCCTTTTAATCCCCCTTTAACAGACTTTTATTAATCTGGAGAGACATATACTATTCCAATAGGTAAATGCGCATCGACGCAGTTTATTCCTAACAAAATCTGAGTATATGAAGAAATTATTTATTCTCTCCATGATCGTAGCCGGAAGCCTGATAGCAAATTCCGCCTACTCCCAGGTACGTGTAGAAGGTCAGTTCGGTATTACCGAAAGGGATTTCCCGGGTTACTCTTATTACGATTACCCTGCCTGGCGCGGCCACTACTTCGACCGTGCTTATTACGAACACTACCGCCACAGGTTCTATCGGCAGCATAGAAGATATTTCCGCGGAAGAGAGTTCTTCGACCATGAACGCTGGAATGGCCGTTATGACGGGGACCGTGGCCGCTATGACAGGGATCGCGACCGTCATGACCACCGCTGGTAAGACTATTCTACCCTCATCATGCAGCAGACCATCAGTCATCAGACCGTTTTCTTCAACGTGATCACCGTAATCTCCGGCCATATCCCCAGACGTCCCGAAAACGCCAGGAAGCCGAACCCGCGGTTCACATAAAGAAAACGGTCTTTTTCATTTGCCAGACCCGCCCAATCCAGGTAACGATACTCCACAGGACTCCATCTTACTTTATCCGTCTCCACCCCGAATTGTGCTCCATGCGTGTGGCCGGCCAACGTCAAATGAATATTCGCAGGATGCCATCGTATCTTTTCTTCCCAATGCGTAGGATCATGGGACAGACATATCTTAAAAGTATCTTTATCCACCCCCTGCAGCGCCTTGTCCAGGTCCCCCATCTGTATAAAGCCTTTGCCCCAGTTCTGCACCCCGATCAACGCTATCTTCTCCCCACCCTTTTCGATCACCACATTTTCATCCAGCAACAGACGGTACCCCATGGTCTTATGATGCGCCTTCAACCGCTCCAGGTTATCGGCCTTTTCCTGCTTGCTCCCCCATTCTATATAATCCCCATAATCATGGTTACCCAAAATGGAGAATTGACCATAAGGCGCTTTCAGAGAGCCAAACCTGCTGAGATACGGCTCTATCTCCCATGCCGCATTGTTCACCAGGTCGCCGGTGAAAACAAACAGATCGCTGTTCTGCTCCCTGGCAAGATCGATACCTCTCTGCACAGCCGCGGTATTGTCAAAGGAACCGGAATGGATGTCCGACAATTGTGTGATCGTAAACCCATCGAACGCAGCAGGTAGATCGTCAAAATAAAGCGTCTCTTTATGCACCCTGTAATCATACTTGCCCTTCAGCATCGCATACAAAAAACTCGAGAATGGAACAGCAGCCACCAGCGTCGCGACCTGGCTGATAAACGCCCGCCGCCCAGGCACCAGGGACCCCGTCCGCTGACGGGTCGCCGACGAACCAGTCCCACCACCAACCCTACGCCCAATCCCATAAAACAACCTTCCCACATCCCCCAAAAACAGCACCACCACAAAAAAAACCTTCGTAATAAAGAAGACAATAAAAAGACTCAGCATCCATTCATGATAAGGCGTCATCCCCCTGGCCGTCCTGTAGCTGCCCACACCCGTAGCAAACAAAACCGTCACACTCACCGATACGGTCAGGTACGCCCATAAGACAGCCCGGCGCAGACGCAGCGACTTCCATCCCGCGACAAGCGTCTTCAATCCATTGAATACATACCAGTCCAACAGGAAATTTATTCCCAGAACAATGAATAAAATTTTCATGGCTGTAGCTATACTTCTATGCATATGAACAAATCGATCCTACAAATCTAACTTCAAAAAAGAAGCAGCAATAATAAATTTCCATATGTAATTTTTTTCAAATAAATTGATGGACAATAGGCTCTAACCAATACATCCGTAAGCATGAGGCCCCAGTTACACAAGCTTCCATTATCTCCGGACTCTTCCTTTATTTATATCAATTGGGAATGTAATTACTTTGACAAAGCATGGCACTTTCACAAGGAATATGAGCTGGTGCTCATCGATAAGACGGAAGGCACCCGCTTCATAGGAGATAAGGTCAGCTATATAAAAGACAGCGACCTGATGCTCATCGGCCCCAACATCCCACACCTGTACAGGAATACAGAAGAATACTACCAGAACAAGGGACTGGTAGCCAAATCCAGTTTTATCCACTTTACAGACGACTTCCTCGGCCACGACTTCTTCCGCACCCCGGAAATGAAACTCGTCCGCCGCCTGTTGGACAGATCCGCCCTGGGCCTGGAGATCCTCGGCAAAGCCAACAAATACGTGAAGGGAAAGTTAAAAGAGATGGAATCCGTCCCTCCGGCCAATCGCCTGATCAAGCTGATAGAGATCCTCGTATTCCTTTCCACCAGCAACGAGTCGGAACCCGTATTATCCAAGACATTTACGGCCAATAGCTCCAATGACACGGATAAGATAGACACCGTGTTCCAGTTCATCCTGAATAATTATAAAAATGAGATCTACATCGAAGAGATAGCCGATAAATTGAACATGAGCATTGCATCCTTCTCACGTTACTTCAAGCACCACACCCGGAAAACATTTTCAAACTACGTCACAGAGATACGCATCAGCCACGCATGCAGGCTCCTGATGGAAGGGAACTATAGCATCTCCGAGATATGCTACCAAAGTGGCTTTGAGAATCTTTCCAATTTCTACCGGCATTTTAAAAAACATACAGGACTCATCCCCAAGGAATACAAAGGACGCTTCCTGTCCGGCTCACCGGTCGGCTGACCCAGCTGAACCAACCGACACCTCATCCAACAAATACAATATACTCCTATAGTCAACCCCCGCAGCCTCCGACAAAGCCATCTCACAGGTCTTCCCGGTAGAATAATACCCCGCAGCCGCATACTCCGCCGCTTCCATACCTTCCGACCTGCATGCCGACGCAGTAAGCCCGGGATAATAAAAACCCCTGTCACCAGCCATCCCACAGCACCCCGCCGTCAACGGTATCACCGGTTCCTCCACCGTCAATGCGCCGAAATCCACCAGCTTCTTATACACCCCCATCTTATGCAATGAACACACAGGATGAAAAACAGCCTTGCCGGTCAGCTTTCGAACGTTCAGCCTCGGCAGCAACACATCCACCGCAAACTCCAGGCTGTCAAGTATCTTCATCCGGTCGAACCGGGACTGGTTGTCAGCCGTCAGATAAGCCCTGCTGGTACGTAGAGAATGAGTGCAGGAGCTGATATCGATAACTACAGGAATACTGCCCTCCCGGGTCCATTCCCATAGCTGCTCAATAGTCCGGTTCACCATCACCCTGTAAGCAGGTACAAAACCCTTCGAAGAAAAAGCCTGCCCACAGCAGTTGCCCCTAAGACCAGAAGGGATCAGCAACCCCACATCCGCTCGCTCGGACAAACGCAACAAAACATCGACTATCGACGCATCGGACTCCTTATCCCGACCCATCATCCGGGTGATACAGGTAGGGAAATAAACAGCCTCCGGCCGCAAAGGCTGATGAGCCCGCACCCGGACAGGCCCCGTCAACTGCGACGTCCACAACGGAAAAGAAGGAAAAACCTTGCGAACAGCAAGCGTCAGCCGCGTCATCGCCCGCGCCCCAAGAACAGCATTAACAGCCCGCCCCATCCGCAACCCCATACACACCAGCCATTCCATCACAGCAAATCGCCTGGCAATACCCACCGCCAGCGCATTGGCGGAAGCAGAATGGTTCTCCCTCCGCAACCGCTTGATCAGCTCACCCGTATTGATATCCACCGGACAGTTGGTGGCACACATGCCATCCACCGCGCAGGTAGCCATACCATCATATGCATAATCTTTTAAAATAGCATCATAAGTCTCCTTATCGCCCGCTGACTTGAGCCTGGACAAACTACGCCGCAAGACAATACGCTGCCTCGGCGTCAGGGTAAAATTCCTGCTGGGACAGCTCTGCTCGCAATACCCACACTCCACACATTTATCTACCTCCTCCTCTACAACAGGTAACGACTTGAGATGCTGCAGATGAGAAAGCTCACCCTCACTCAGGATAACCCCGGGATTGACGATATTATCCGGGTCGACCAAAGCCTTCAAACCCCGCATCACCGAATACCCCGAAGAACCCCATTCCATCTCCACATACGGCGCAATCTGCCGCCCGGTCCCATGCTCGGCTTTCAACGCCCCCTGGTACTGACGGATCACCAGGTCAGCCAGCGCATCGTTAAAAGCCCCAAAAACAGCGATATCCTCCGGTGTCGCCACCGACTGCGATACGACAAAATGCAAATTCCCATCCTTCGCATGCCCAAACACAATGGCATGCCGGTAGTCGAACCGCACAAACAACGCCTGCAGCGACTCTATCGCCTCACCCAGCCGCTCTACCGGCACAGCTATATCTTCCAGCATCACCGAAGTCCCCTTCTCCCTCACCGCCGCCACGGAAGGATACATCCCCTTACGAAGCTTCCAGTAAATAGCACGCTGCTTCTCATCCGTCGTAAAATCCGCCGGTTGGATCAGGGGAAGACGGGCCAGTACAGCACGGGCCGCAGACAGCTTCTCATCCAGCTCGGCAACACTATCCGCCTGGTACTCACAAAGGATACAAGAGGCCGCGGATGGCAGCTCCCTAAGAAAAGACGGCGCAACAGACAAATGCTCGATACTGCGCAACGCAGCCCTGTCCATAAACTCCAACGCCTCGGCGCCCGAATCCTTCAGGATAGGTATCGCATCACACGCACTCCTGGGCATGTCGAAAAACAAAAGCGTCGCACTCTTGAAAGGCTTATCCGGCACAGTATGCAGGACAGCTTCGGCGATAAAGCCCAGCGTTCCCTCCCCGCCAATGAGTAAATGCGCCAGTATATCCAACGGATGCTCAAAGTCGATAAAAGCATTCAAACTATAACCCACGGTATTCTTCTGCCGGTACTTCCGGCGGATCCTGGCTACCAACTCCAAATCCCCCAATACCTGCCGCTTCAAACCAAGCAATCCCTCGAACAAACCCGCCGCCTCGATCTCAAATCGGGCATAATCAGCCGGATTACCCGTGTCAAACACCGAGCCATCGGCCAGTACAAATTTTATATGCGCGAGCGTATGATAGGAATTATGCACAACTCCACAGCACATGCCGCTGGAATTATTGCTGAGGATACCCCCCATCATGGCAGATTGGATGCTGGCGGGATCCGGACCTACCTTCCTGCCATAAGATTGTAGCGTATAATTGACGACAGCACCCGTAACACCCGGCTGGACCCTGACAGTGGCGCCTTCATTCTCCACCTTCACCAACGGCCAATGCCTCGACACATCCGCCAGTATACCGTCCGTCACAGATTGACCCGACAAACTCGTACCCGCCGTGCGGAAAGTGACGGAAGTGCCATAGCGTTTTGCTATCTGAAAAAGCAGCCGCACCTCATCCACGGAAGCAGGAAACACCACCGCCTTCGGGATCAACGTATAGAAGCTGGCATCCGAAGAATAAGCATGCAGATCGATGAGCCTCGTCTTCAGCCTTTCCGCTGGAAAATACTGTCGAAGCTCATTCAACAAATCACTCTTGATCATGCCCAAAGATACATCACCGATTTAGTAAGTAGCCCTTCCACCTGAGAGATCGAACGTAAAACCAGTGGAAAAACTATTGTAAGGAGATACGATAAAGGCAGCGATATTGGCGGCTTCTTCTAAAGTTCCGCAGCGTTTCATGGGTATCTTATCCGTCATATACTTCACCTGCGCCTCCGGCATATTGTCCACCAACGGCGTCCTGATGACCGCGGGAGCCAGCGCATTGACGGTGATGCCCCGCTCCGCATATTCCTTCCCCTGGACCTTCGTCATACAGATCACCGCAGCCTTCGACGCAGAATAGGCCAGCATCCCTACATTACCCTCTTTCCCCGAGATCGAGGCGATATGCAGGATACGCCCATAACCCTTCGCGATCATATAAGGCAATACAGCCCGGGAGGTGTAGAAACTGCTCATGAAATTGATCTCAAACACCTTGTGCAGGTCAGTACTATCCACTTCATGACTAAGGACATTGGTCTTCCCCGTGATCCCGGCGCAATTGACAAGAATATCGATCTTACCCCAGCGCACTGTCACATCCTTCACGGTCCGTTCCACCAACCCCAGGTCCGTCACATCGAGAGGAATGACCAGCGCCCGCGCCCCATACCTGTCGAACTCATCATGCAGACCCTTGCCGTTCAGGTCCAGCACCACCACCTGCGCACCCTTTGCCAGCAGCTTATGCGCAATGGCCAACCCGATCCCGGAGGCCGCACCCGTAACGATAGCCACCTGCCCGTTAAAATCCTCCATATTCAAAAATTTATTGATAAAAATCATTCACCAACGCCAGCACCCGGTCATTCAGCTCTTTGATATACCTGACGCTGGATGGATCCGGTATAAAGGCGGCCTTACGGGCTACACTATTACACAATACCCCCCTCGCTATCAATAGCTCTTTCTCCGCATAGTGGAAAAGCTCCATGTTTTGAAGAGAGAAGAATATCTGCGGCATCACCTTCTCGAACAGATCGAAAGCCTTGTCATGCTGCCCTTCGCGCCTCAACACAAAAACCTTCTGCAGTATATCCGCCACCGCCAGCCCGGGCATCACACCCGCAATACCCAACGGCGTCAATTCCAACATATACAAACCACCCCAGCCTTCAAACAAACCTACCTTACCTCCCGTAGTATGGATGATGTCCTCGAACTTCGGCGCACACAAAGGTTCTTCCAGCTTCAGATATTTGAAGTTCGGATGCTCATCCATCAAAGCTTTGATAAAAGGTACGCTGATAGATGAACCACCCGGATTGAAGTCCTGTATCAACACGGGCGTATTCGGCACCGACCGTAAAAAACCCGACAGGTATTCTTTCAGCGAACTCTCCGGCATACCGAAGATCCGGGGTACCGCCAGCGAGATGACATCCGCCCCCGCTTTCACATTGGCCTGGGCCAGCCGGACAGCTATCTTCAGCGAAGGATGGTTGGACTGCGCAACGATCCTGATCCTTCCCGCGGCATGCTCCACAGCTACCTTCACCACACGCAGCTTCTCTTCATCCGACAGCTTGTAAAATTCACTGGCATAAGCCGGCAGACAGACAGCCTTGATCCCGCCCGCAATGGCAAAATCGATCAACCGTTTCAACGCCTCTTCATCGATCTCCTCATCCTCCGTAAAAGGCGTGGGAACGATCGGCACTACCCCAAACAATTCATTTTCTTTTTTATCCATGACCGTATATTTTAAGTATTCAGTTTTAACGCATTGTTTTTATAGGCACGGTGATCCACAATGGTGAGTATCAGCGTCGCTATCAGTACCAGCACCCCACCCGCCACAGACTGGAAGCTCAACGTCTCCCCCAGGAATATCGCCGCAATGGGTAGCCCCAAAAAGGTGATCATATAATTGGACAACGCCACCTGCGTTGCATCCAGGAACTTCAATACCTTAAAGAACAGGAGCATGGAAAGGAAATTGTGGAACAGCGTCAGGGAGCTCATCCCCAGCCACGTCTTTACCGTAAAATGAGGGACCCGGGCAAACATATACGGCTCATAATACAAGACCATGGGCGTCAGCATGATCACCAGCACCAGGTAAGTATAGAACACCATCTCCATCTCCGTAAACCGCTCGGCCACCTTCTTGCATCCCACATTGTAATAAGCATTGCCCACGATAGCCAGGAAGATTAGCAGGTTACCCACCGCATATTTCGAGCTGAGGTCCATCTGCCGGATATCATTCGTACTGCAGAGTACAACGCCTATGATAGCGATGGCAAAGCTGATCCAGCGCAGCTTGTTCATCTTCTCCTTTAATATCAGAAAGGCAAATACAGCCGTGATCACAGGCAACGCCAGCACAAGGATAGCCGCATTGCTGGCCAGGGAATACTGCGTGCCATAGGTCATAAAGACCTGCGAAGGGAAAGCGCCCAACGCACCCAGCTGAACAAAGATCAATACATCTTTTATCTTCTTCCGCCCCTTTTTAAAATCCTTCACGACAAAAGGCGCCAGGAATATTGTCGCCAGCAGCATGGGCGCCCAAACGGTAAAATACGGTCCAACTTGCTCCTGCGTCAGCTTGATGCTGGTAAAATGGAATGACCATATCAGGTTACAAAACAATAAGGTCACCCATGCAATAATTCCCTTCTTCATAAGATCCTTTAAATATAAATATTCAGTGTCTGCCCCGTGGCATACCTATTCAGCTTCTCTTTATCCAGCTCTACGCCCAAACCATCCCCCTGCGGTACAATGGCCGCACCCCGCTCGAATTGGATAGGCTGCACGATCAGGTCATCTTCCCTTACCAGCTCGCCAAAAACATCGGAAGGAATGGTACAGTTGACACTGGCCGCGGCAATATGTAATCCCATGGCTTCAGAAATACCCAGATCCACCTCAGATCCACGCCAGCACGATTTACCCTCCAGGTGCGCAATACCCGCCAGCAGCAAACAGTTATAAGCGCCCCCATTGAAATTATACCCGTCTGTGGCATCGGCCCGCACAAAACGGATCATATCCCGGATGTCCTGAGTATACGGAAGAGAAATATGCCGGTACAACGGGATACCCAGCTTTTCCTTTAAAAAACGATACCCTTCTACGTTCGCATGCAGGATAGGGTCTTCCAGCCCCAGCATGATGTCCTTATCCACACCTTCCATCAGCCGCAGCGTAGTGTCCACGTCATTCCACCGCTGGTTAGGATCCAGGATGATCCTGATGCCGTCACCGCACCGCCTCCTGATCGCCTCCGTCCACAGCCGTACAGGATCCTCATCCGAACATTTGAACTTAAAGACCTTGTGCCCCCTCTCCATCGCTTCGAAAGCCTTTTGGGCAGCATCTTCCGGCGTCCGTCGACCCGTCCAGCCATTACAATCCACCGCAGTACGGTAAGCCCCTCCCAACACCTGGTAAACAGGCGCCTTCAACAGCTTGCCGGCAAGATCAAGTACAGCCGTCTCAAATGCTTCATAGATCCGCTGATCGTCGATAGGCAGCACCCGCCAGTTCATCTTCAGGATATCCATCCCCGCCAGCTCCACCATCGCCTGGTTGACCAGCTCCTTCGAAGCGCTTCTATACGTCTCTCCGATCCCCGTAAGCCCATTCCGTAGCGTGATCTCTATGATCCATTTAGGCTGATTGGCGAATTCCGTCCAGCTGCCGCCCGTAAGATGTCTCTTCGCAAAAGCCGCATCCTTATCCAGCACATTCTCCGAATTAAGGCTGCCCGGCTTTGCAGGTACGATCACCTCCGTCGCCCTGATAGATCGTATAACTGTCCCATTCATATATCCTGAGAGTATTTTTCTGCCAGCTTTCTTATATCATAGCTGAACTCTATAAATTTTTTCTCCCACTGCGCCGCACTCTTCTCCGTATAAGGATAAAATCCCCTGGCATTACCTACACCCAACGCACCTTCCTTTACCACCTGCTCCATCAGCGCCGGCATCGTGGTAGTATTATCCAGGTCGGGGAACAGGTCCTTCATTACGGTGAAATAAGCAGGGATACCGGTCAGGTCCATGAACCGGAACGGTCCCGCAAACGTGATCCAGTAGCCGAGGTCATTACGCAGGCTCCTGTCCACATCCTCCACCGTAGCATAACCCTTCTCTACCAGGTGAAAAGCCTCCCGGAGCATGGCATACATGATACGATTGGTGATAAATCCGCGGATATCCTTCTTCAACAGGGAAGGCTCCTTCCCCCAGGACTCCGCCAGATCGATGATGATATGGGCAAAAGTGATGTCCGACTGATTGCCGCAGATGACTTCCATAAATCGGGTGATATGCGCAGGCTCCGCCCAGTGAATACCCAGCAACCGCTCAGGATGCTGCAACCCCTCCTGTAAAATGGTCACGGGGATAGCTGAGGTATTGCTGCCGATAATAGCCGTGGGAGGCAATACGGTTTCCAGCTCCTTGTAAACAGCCCTCTTCTCTTCCACACTCTCGGTAATGGACTCGATGACGATCTCAAAACCTTCCAGCTGGTTGACATCATCCGTGATGGTAAGCCTGGCCAGCGCCAGGGCGGGATTCTCCTTTAGCATGCCCTCTTCGTACAGCTCTTCCAGGTAACCCAATATCCGTATACGGGCTCCCTTTGCCTGATCCATTGTCTTTACCAGGGCAGTGACAGTATGTCCGGCAGCCAGGACACAGGTGGCGATACTGCTTCCCATTAATCCCAGACCGACAGCACCGATAGGTATCTTCTTTCTCATGAATTAGTTTTGGTATTTATCTCTACTTGGCGATGACAGCGATCGCATCTATCTCCACCTTGATCCCATCGGTCAGCACAGACTGGACCGTAGTCCTCGCCGGACGGATACCCGTGAAAAAAGAAGCATAGGCCGCATCATATCTTTCAAAATCATTGATATCGCTCAGGTGTACCGTGCATTTGACAATGTCATCCACCGTACCCCCGGCAGCTTCCACTATTTTACGTACATGCGCTAATGTTAGCAATGTCTCTTCTTCAATAGTGCCGTGTTTCACTCCCCCTGTATTCAGGTCCAACGGCCCCTGCCCGCTGACAAATAACATTCCGTTTACCAGGACACCCGAAGAATAGGCGCCGGTCACCACCGATTTATCAGGATGCTTAATCTCTTTCTTTCCCATTTTTATCTCTTAAATTTTCCCCTCCTCATTTTTATCCCTTAAATTTTGGAGGAACGGCCAGGTCGAAAACGACTCCAGGAAAGTCACCAGCGACTCCACCGCATGCTTGTATAGATGTTGCCCCTTTTCCGCTGTTGCCAGCTGCGGCTCACCGCTGCTGCCGTTGCCGGAGATAAAGGCCGTCTGTTTGAATATCGTGACACCCCGGTAAGGTTCGTCATCTTCCCAACCGGTATATCCATTGCTACCGGGCCTATTGGCCCGCTCAGCCTTTTCCATATGCACCTTCCCGGGCAACAGGTGCAGCATCAGGCTCGTTTCATATTCACAGGCATGACTGAGGGCAGGGCTCTCCATAGGCGCCGCCCCGGCAAAGACATTCCCCGCCAGTTCCCAGTAAGTTGCAAGTACAATGTTAGGCTGCAGCAAAGCATCGTAAGTATTGCCCAGCACCGCCAGCGCCTGCTTCACCGGCGTGATATTACCGCCATGCCCATTCAGCAGCACAACCCGGCGGAATCCGTTTTGTAACAGGGAGCTCACAAGGTCGACGATCACCTGCGTATACAGGGCGGGTGAAAGACTCATCGTCCCCCCAAAAGATAAATGATGATGGCTGGAGCCAAAAGGTAACGTCGGACAAAGCACCACACGGTCACCCATCTTCTCTTCCGCCCCCATCGCCACCAGCGTGACGATATCCGTATCCGTCGAGACAGCGAGGTGAGGACCATGCTGCTCGATAGCCCCCAGCGGCACTACGACAACCTTATCAGCCGCACCTTTGCCGAGCGTAACATAATCCTGTGAAGCATATAACATATTTCCACCCTCCCTTGTCATTTTATAAAATTAGCCGTAAACACCAGACGATACCTGTATTTATCCGTCAGTTATGTATACTTTTTCAACACGCCTACCGCCCCTCCATCCGGGCCATTTCCAATGCCTTCATCGTCGTATAATACTTCGCCAGCATATTGGGAACCTCCCACTCCGGCATGGTTCCAGACTTTACAAAACCCAGGTACTTTTTTGTCACTTCCGCAAAGGTCGCTTCATGATCCAGGCTGAACTGATCCGGCACCGTCACATCCCAACCCTTCGCCGTCCTGACAACGCTCAACCCCGGATACTTACCCTGCAATCCCACCACCACTTTCTGCACCACCTGCTCATAATCAGCCGCCTTTTTCACCGCCCCTCCACCTGACACCTGGCCCAAACCCTTCACCGGCTCACCATCCCCCTCCCGGCTCATCCCCTTCACCGGCTCAATAGACAACACAGGCTTATAATGCTGCTCCTTCCCCTGCCGGATGATAAGACTCGCCAGCGTCCCCCTCAGCACCGAATAATGAGTATCCCCACCTCCTTCCGGCGCCTCGAAATTCCATTTGACGGACACCCGCGCATGTACACCCTTCAAAGTGTAATCCATCTCACCGTTGGCATAAACGCTGAGCGCCGAATCCCTCTTAACACCCGTGACCTTTTCAAACTCGCCAGGTGAAAGCACCGTAGGCCACCTCCGCGCCGACAACATCTCTATATCCTTTTTATAATCCAGTATGCTGTCCGGGAAACACTCCCATTGGATCAGATCCACCAGGTGCGTGGCCACATCTACAATACCTTCCCCTTCCTGGGTGACATCAAAATACCAGACAGGTCTGATCAAAGGCTTGCCGGAAACAGATTTGAAAAAATGATGAACACTTTCCTTGGTAACAGCAGGATCGTCCTTGCTCCCTTTCTGCAGCTGCCCGAACAGCTCCGGCATTAACGAAAGCCGCCGTTGCAGAATAGTCGTGATCTGGTATCGCTCGGTCATGATATCATATAGTATCACCTTATTCTTCTTTGCCGACGCAAATGCCGCTTCCAGCTTTGACAGATCTCCCGGCTCGATGATCATCGGCTTGTCCGAAAAGACATGAAGACCCGAGTCCACCGAAGCCTTGATATAATCTATCTTCTTCTTGTTATTCCCCGCAATGACCACCACATTACCCGCCCGCTCGGTAAACATGCGGGAAAGATAATCAGGTCCTTCATACACCACCTCTTTCCATTTTGTCGGTTGCCCGGCCCTGGTATTGTATTTGTCGATCAATGCCAGGTGCCCTTTCACTTCCTGCCCGGCCGGCGCATACACATGCACAACCGTATCTACATCAGGGTACATCGACTTCTGCACCAGCGCCGCATGAAAATGGCCCGGGTCCAGCGTTATCAGCCGTATAGGAAAGCTACTCTTCACCTGTCCCGTCTCCACCCCCTGTCCACACGCCGCCAAAAACATAGCCATAACAAATAGATATTTCATCATAATTATTTTAACAGGTCTACTTTTTCCGCGCTCATCCTATCGAGGAAAAGCTCCGCATGCGCATGGTTACGAAGGATAGTAGCAGGATACGCTTCGATGATCTCCCGGTGTAACGTATTGAACACGGCCTCCGCTTTGAGTCTCCCCGGGACGATACAGTAAATGTACGGCGCCGCCATCAGCGTAGGTATCGTCAGGGTGATGGCATGCGTAGGTACAGACCGTAGCTCTGCAAAACAGCCATCGTTGACCTGTTGCTGCCGGCAGGCAAGGTCCAGCTCCACCACTTTCACCACATACGGATCGGCAAAATCCGCGACAGGAGGATCATTAAAAGCAATATGCCCGTTCTCGCCGATACCCATGCACACAATGTCCGGTGGATACTTTTTCAGCAAGTCCGCATATCGCTGACATTCCTTCCCCTGGTCTACCGCATCCCCATCGATATAATGCACAGCAAGAAAAGGCGCCTTATCGAACAGCCGCTCCCGGAGAAAATTCCCAAAACTCTGCACCGCACCCGGAGGCAGCCCGATATATTCATCCATATGAAAAGCACGGATCCGCCCCCACTCGATGGACGACTGCCATAATGCCTGCAGAAATTCTTCCTGTGAAGGAGCAGCCGCAAATATTATATTCACCACAGGCTGCTCCCGCAACAATGATTGGATCTTCTCCGTCACCCTTCGCGCAGCCTCCGCACCCATTTCCACGCGGGTAGCATACACCCCTACGTTCAATTTATTTATTCTCATATACCAGTTGTCCTTTTATCATGGTAGCCTGTACCCTGATATCTTTATCAAAAATTACGATGTCTGCATCCGCACCCGGAGCCAGCACTCCTTTGCGATCCGACAAGCCGAGTATAGCAGCCGGCGTAGCCGTTATCATCCGTACAGCCTCACACAAAGACACTCCACCTTCACGCATCATCGTGCGCACCAGCCTGTCCGCAGTAGCGACTGAACCGGCAAACACGCTCCGGTCGGGCAGCTTTGCCACCCCATCTTCCACGATCACCTTCAACCCACGATGCAGGTTGCCCAGCACACTATCTCCTTCAGGCATACCGGCAGCCCGCATGGCATCTGTAATAAGGGCCGTATGGGCAGCGCCCTTGATCTTATAAACCAATTGCAGCAACGGCGCAGGAAGATGCACACCATCCGCAATGATCTCCACATCCATATCATCGAAGAGGAACGCAGCCTCCACAACTCCCGCATAACGATACGCATTCCTCCTCGTTACACCCAGCATCGCCGAATAAAGATGGGTCGCCAAAGTATAGCCATTCTTAAAACCTTCCAGCGCATCCTCATAGATGGCATCCGTATGCGCCAGGGATACCAGCACCCCTTTCGCACAGGCATAATGCGCAAAATCCATCGCCCCGGGAAGTTCCGGGGCAGCACTCCATCGCCTGATAAGATGCGCCTTCTCAAGTATCTCCTTATATTCCGCCGGATCAGGATTACGTATATACCGCGGGTCCTGCGCACCACGCTGGTTCATGGCAAAATAAGGGCCTTCCAGGTGCATGCCCAGGAATTCAGCGCCCTGCGTGTTCTTCGGCAACACCCGCTCATAGACAGACAAAATATCCAATATCTCTTCCTTCGACCCGGTAAGCGTCGTGGGCAGCATGCTCGTAGTTCCATGCCGGGCATGCATCTCCGCAATGGCAAGAAAGGCGGACTCATGACCGTCCATAAAATCAAAACCTCCCCCGCCATGTATATGCAGATCGATAAAACCCGGCGATACATACATACCCATGGCATCGACGACGCTCGCCCCCGGAACCACAACGTCACCCTTCTCCACCCGCGTGACCACACCATCCTTCACAACTACAGTAGCCCCTTCCACCACACCAGCGGGCGCGATCACCTGCCCATTGATTATCGTTACCGTACTCATTGCACATTCTTTAGTTTAAATATACCCCAATTCCTTATCCGGTGCCCATAAGCAGCATAAAAGAACAAATAACAATAGCACGGAAGAAGCACCCAATAAGCCCCCCTTACACCCCAGCTGTCCGCCAGCCACCCATACAACAGGGGTAGGATCGCATTCCCACAAAGCCCCATCACCAGCACGGAAGCACCCAGCTTCGTAAACCTCCCGAGATCAGCCAGCGCCAACGGCCAGATACCCGCCCAGATAAGCGAGTTCGCAAACCCCAGCAGCACAAGGAACCACAACGACACATCCGCCGTATGCCCCCCAAACACCACCCTCCCACTGCACAATACGATCAACAACGACAATAAGATACCCAGCACGGTGCACACAAGAAAAGCCCTCGCCTGGCTGATCCAGCGCGGGATACTGATGATACCGGCAATATACCCTGCGATGGTCGCGAGCAACGTATAGGAAGGGAAAACCTTTGCTTCAGGTAAATGTATGTCCATGGTTCCCGCATACCCGATGATCGTATCGATGGCCAGCACCTGCGTACCCACATGCAGAAAAATAGCCAGCGCACCCAGGATAAGATGAGGAAATTGAAAAATATTCCCACCGCGTCGCCCGCCTGCGGAATCCTCTCTCCCCGGCGTTCCCCCACCGGCAGACCCCTCCTCCGTATCGATCTCCGGCAGCGACGAATGACTCACCAACCACCCAAGTACAAAAAGGACGACACCCACACAGGCATAGGGTACGATCACCCTTCTTATAAGTTCATCCAACGCCGCCGATCTCTCCACAGCATCCATCGAAGGGAGTCTCCTGAACAGCTCACTGTCCGTAGGACGAAGAATAACGGCGGCAAACAGCAAAGGAGCCAGTATCCCGGCCGCTTTATTGCAAACACCCATAATGCTGATACGCTGCGCCGCACGCTCCCGGGGACCGATCACCGTGATATAAGGGTTCGCCGCCGTTTGCAGAATAGCCAATCCGGTACCGATGGCAAACAACCCCAATAAGAATCCGCCATAAGCCCGTCCCAACGCGGCGACAATAAAAACAAACGCCCCAAAAGCCATGATCCAAAATCCGATCATCATTCCTTTTTTAAATCCGGTCCTCCGTAACAAATACCCCGCAGGCACCGATATCACCAGGTAAGAGATATAAAAAGCAAACGCCACCAGGTAAGACTGAAAATTATTCAGCTCACAGGCGATCTTGAAATAAGGTATCAATATGGCATTTACCCAGGTGACAAACCCAAATGTGAAAAAAAGCATCCCTATAATGGCAAGGTTCTTTATCACTGTGTGCGAACTTTTTTCATCACCGATCTTATTGCACCAAAAACCCGGTCCTCCACCCCCACCGCAAAAGGTCCGGGGAATCCATAATAGATCATACTCTCCTCCCCCTCATATCCACCCTCTTTCAGGATCCGCTCCGAGGGGATATAACACATCACTTCATTGCTGTATCCCGCTACAAAAAGATTTTCCCCCGCAAATTCCCGTTTGGCCCTCAACGCATAATCCACCGTTATCTCATCGCTCAGGGCAAGGATGGTAAGGTCCTTCCCGAACCGCACAGCCTGCACAGGATACGCCAGACGCCCCGGCTGCCATCCCCTGTTATACGCATCCAGCATCAGCTTCGCCCTTCGCTGAATAAATTTATTGTCGCTTACGATCTCCTTTTGATAAACACTGACATCAAAAGGCCTGAATAAAAGATCTACCTGGGCATACGCCGTATGGACAGGCCCCCGCACAGCCCGCATCTCCCCCTCTACAACTTTCCGTACTGCATCCGCCAGCGCCTGCCCATGACTACGCGCCAGCTCTACCGTCCCCCGGGGAGAAGGATTCTGATCCCCCGCACAACCCATAAGGAACATGGCCTGCACACCGGGATACGCCTGTTCCAGCGCCAGCTGCGCAAAACCCGCATAATCGCCGCTGATGAGAAAATTTGTGTCCACCAGCGTGGTATTATGACACGCATAACCAAACAGGATAGCTTCTATCTTACCATCCGCGCCCGCCACCTTCAGCACGGGCACATCATGATCGACAGGCCCCGGCCCAAACAGCTGCTCCCGCCGGTTGATAGCAAACTCCGCGGACCCATGCCCGGTATAAAGCGTAGCAGGCGCCAACGTCCGCAATGCCGTTCCAATCAAATTCATCAGCTTCGCCGCTACCTCCTGGCCATACAACGACACCTTCCGCTGATCATCGGGGCTGAGATCATAGATCACATCCAGACAAGGCCAGATCATCGGCGCCGCATGCGTATGCGACGAGTTCAGCACCAGCTGCTCCCGCCTGAGCCCATACAGACTATCCGCCTGCTGCGCCATCTGCTCCACGATCTCATGCGACAACCCCAGCAGATCGACGGTCACAATCACTACCCTCCCCCCCTTTCCATCCTCCAATGCCAGCGCCTTGGCCCATATATCATGCAGCACACCCCTGGACGGCTCTGTCCGCGCAGCATAACCGTTCAGCCACACCGGCCCCTCCGGCGTAATAGACACTTTGGCAACACCGGCACGGATCGCATCACCCGCCCGGACCAAACCGCCCCCATCCGCCAGAACCACCTGCCCCCACATCATAAAAACAACAAACATCCATCTCATAACAAAAATCATTTAACACCAATACTTACCAGATCCGTTCGCGTAACGCCATTCTCCGTGATCCTCGCCAGCGTATACACAGTACCATCCTGTCCGACAGCAATCGAATTGACATACAACGGCCGCTGCCCATCCGGATAAAAAACGGCGCCACGATCCCGGCACTTCCCCGTAAGAAGATCATAGGTCACCAGGTGCAGATCCTCCAATCCCTTCGCCTCCCCCATGGCGGTGCTGCTCTTCCCCTTCACCCGCCTGCCTTCAACATAAACAGGTCCACCCGTGAGATAATACAGGGTATGCTGATCCGGCCCCAATATAAATCCAAGATATCCATAGCTGAACTGGTCGAACATCCCGCTGCGTTTCGAAGGTTCGGAAGTAATACGGTCGAGCACGGTAAGCTTCCCGGAACGAGGATCCAGTCGGAAAAGATAGCCGGAATTGCCATGCACACCATACACCGAGCGATCCCCGGGATACCACACCGTTTGCCGCCAGTTATAACCCATACTACCGGCCGAAGCAGGATCATAAATACCAAAATAATCCTTTCTCATATCCTCTTCCAACGGCTCCAGCACATCAGTGCCAGGCTTGAGCCGGAAGATAATGCCCTCCGACGTCGTCGCATACACCACCCCATCCCCGGGGTCGATGGCCAGGCTCCGGCATAGCGTCCGGAAATTCTTACCCATCCCATTCTCTCCTTCACCCGACAAAGGGCCGATCTCCTTCAATTCCTTCTTTCCCATATCATACCTGAACACATATCCCGTAGGCCATGTGATACAATAGATCAATCCTCTCTTCACATCCATACTCATGGTAAGGATGCCTTCCTGGTGTGGAGCGACGGCCAGATCATCGAATTTGCCGGTCTTCATGTCATAAGCCAGTATATGACCACCAGGATACGCCTTGTATCCCGCGGGAGGAATACCCATCTTCTCCATCCCATCCACCATGCTGTAATAACCTACATGCGTAGCAAAATACAATTTACCGTTCGATTCTACGAAGCGTACATGGCTTTTCCCCTGAACAATAGCCTTGGCCCCCTTCTCCCCGCAGGCTTCTGTTAAATCGCCGCAATGATGGATCCGGCCCGTCCTGGGGTCAAAAGAATACATCTGCCCTCCCGTATCGATAGATTGAGAGCTAAGCACATAATAGATCTTGCCGTCACTGGCGGCAGAAATAGCATTATAGGTATCATGAGCGATGGTAAACCCTGAGTTGTACGTCCTGGCTACCAGTTTATTCGAAGTTCCCTGCGCAAACCCGCCCGTCACCGCTAACACAAATAATATTCCAGTCAGTATTTTCATTTCTTTAGCTTTTCTGCGTTGGTATGTATCTTCTCAATGGCATTTACAATATCATCCATATCCTGCTTCTCCGCCAGCAGCATGGACTGATAGAACCAGACGGCCTCCTCATTGCAAAGCTTGTCATTCAACGGACAATCGTTCCTTTCATTAAAAGCATGGATATCCAGGTCCGCCGCCGCATACATCTTCTTATAATTTTTTGACTCGAATGCATTTTGTAAATACGGCATCTTGTTCAAAGGAGCATACCCTTCGCTGCAGGGAATACCTTCCGCATTCAACGCCTTCAGGAACGCCTCTCTTGACAATCCCTTAAAACCTTCCTTATTATACCTGAAGGGAAAAAGATGGAACGCCGCCTTCGTGACATTCTCCGTTAAAGTGTACGGTATGACCCCGGGTATCCTGCCGATCTTCGACCGCAGGTACGCAGCATTCTCATTTCTTTTATCCGTCTCCGCACCCAGCCGCTTCAGCTGCCCCAATCCGATAGCCGCCTGGTATTCCGTCAGCCGGAGCTTGGTCCCCGCGATAAGCGTACCGGCATTTACCTGCCCCACTACAGACCCGTAAGGATTTCCATAATTGTGATAGGAATAACACCTGTCCATGAACTTTTCATCATTGCTCGTAATAGCCCCGCCTTCTCCAATAGCCAGGTTCTTCGAGTTCTGGAAACTAAAACAGCCCGCATGTCCAAAACTGCCCACACGCTGACCGCCGATCTCCGCCCCATGCGCCTGACAGGCATCCTCGATCACAAAAAGATCATGCTTCTTCGCTATAGCCATGATGCGATGCATATTCGCGGGCAATCCCAAAATATGCACAGGGACAATAGCCCTCGTCCTGGGCGTAATCTTAGCCTCGATCTTCGAAGCATCTATCTGCCACGTAGCTACATCCGTGTCCACGAACACAGGCATGGCGCCCGTAGCAAGCACCGCCGCCACCGTAGCGATAAAAGTATATGGCGGCACGATCACCTCATCCCCACCCCCGATACCGAGCTGCAGCAACGATGCGATCAGCGCATTCGTCCCATTCACCACGGTCAGGCATCTTTTCGTCCCCACAAACGCCGCCCACTCCTGCTCGAACTGCGTGACCAGCGAAGCCCTGGACCATATCCCGCTGCGCAGATCATCGACCACCAGCTTCTCATCCGTATCCTTGTTCCAGACAGGCCATCCGGGCCACGCCTTCGTCCGGACAGGACTTCCACCCAGCACAGCCGGACGCTGCCGCTCACCCAGCAAGGCCGGTCCCCTGGCCATCAACAAAGAAGGACTTAGCACCGTCCCCACAGCCACGAAACCCGTAGACTTCAAAAAAGCTCTCCGGCCAAAATTCTTATCGTTCATGTTCATAGTTTTAAAATTTCATCTTTCCCACTCCTTCCCGGGCCCGATCCAACACCTCCGCCAAACCAACAGTCACTCCCCCTTTGCGTCGGCTCTCATCCGCAGCCTCCATAAAAGCATAGACCTCCAGCGTCTCCTCCTCACTCACCGGCGATACCCCCGTCCCGAAGAACCGGACGATCTGCCGTAACAATGCTTCATAACCGGAATACGGACCAACCCTGACCACCCCTTTCTCTCCAAAGACTGTCCCCCCATATTCATGCTGCCCTGTGCGCGTTCCCCGGAAAGTGCCCACCCTGCCGTCAGCCCAGACACCCGTCACCACATCCGTCCCCTCGGTATATACCCTGCTCACCTCCTTACATCCACTGCCCATCACCGTTATCAGCGTCTCGACGCCATGAATGCCATACCAGAAAAAATCCGGGTGATGCGGCTCCAGCGGCGCAGGACTAAAAGCATCCGCCCCCAGCACCTTACCCACAGTCTTGCCCGCGGCAATATCCTGCATACCCTTCATGTACCGGAGAGAAGAGGCAGAAAATACAGGGACCTTATACTTACGCGCTGCCTCGAAGATCGTCACGGTCTCAACCAGCGTACCCGCCACGGGCTTGTCTATAAATACTGTCTTGCCAGCCTTTATGACTGCCAGCGCCTGTTCGAGGTGCGGGCGACCGTCATTCGTTTCCAGTAGTACCACATCAACTTTGTCCAGCAACGCGGCAATCGAATCCACGATCTCTACCCCCTTCTTCTTCACAGTCTCCGTATACGCCGGTATCCGCTCCGTGCTGCTCTGGATATCCTTACTGCCCCAGGGATACGCCGCCACTATTTTATAACCGCCATAATCCGGATCAGGTAAATCGTCGTTCAGCGCTTCCACAAAAGCGGTACTGTGAGAAGTATCCAATCCGATAATCCCCACCCGTTTCCCAGCCTTCACTGCGCCCAACCCCATAGCTCCCAAGCTCAACACCTTCGTACTCCCTCCCTTCTCCATGGAAATATCCACAGGCGCATTGGTCTTCCAGGCGCCGGCCGTATAATCCGGCACATTGATGGAATTGCCCCTGTTCGCCACAGACCACACACTCAAAGGAGCGATAGAGCTCCAAAGCGCAGCATCATACACATTCTGGTCAAGCGGCAAACCATTCCGCAAACAATCGATGGTCCGCCAGTCCATGATAAAATCCATACCGCCATGATCCCCGATACCCTTGGCAATCCCGCCGATCTTTCGAATGATCGGTGGCATATATTTTTCCTCCAACGCCTTATACTCCTCCTCACTCAGCCACTCATGCCCCACGGCATATCGCGCAGGCTCGGGATACTTCAACCCGATACCCTTGGTGCCACTCACCAGCTGGATCCTCGAATAAGGCCGGGGCGAAGACACATCGAATTGCACCACGATCGTACGCCCCCGCATCGTTCGGATAATAGAAGTATTCATCGTGCCATTGAATGGCTTACCCACATACTTCTTATAAAAATCATCTGCAGCCGCTAACCGCTCAGCCGTTCTCCCCAGAAGAAAATCCTTGGAAGACATCGACACTAAATAATCCATCCTATCCCCCCTGTTGATATTCATCAGCTGACACAAAGGCCCCAACCCGTGCGTCGGATAAAGATTACCGGTCCGCTTATACGCCTCCTCCAGCTCCCACATCTGGTAAAAATGCTCTTTGGAGAACATCAGCTCCTGTAAATTGTGGATATAAGCCCCTTCACAATGCACGATCTCTCCAAAGAATCCCTGCCGCGCCATGTTAAGGGTCAACAGCTCGGAGTAGTCATAGCAGCAGTTCTCCACCATCATGCAATGCTTTCTCGTCCGCTCCGACGCTTCCACCAATTGCCAGGCCTCCTCGATGGTCTTGGCCGCCGGGACCTCCACACAAACATGTTTGCCATGGTTCATGGAAAAGACGGCGATAGGTGTATGCAAAGCCCAGGGCGTAAGGATATAGATAAGATCGAGATCATCCCGCTCACATAATTTCTTCCAGGCTTCCGCACTCCCCGAATAAAGCACCGGACGATGACCCGCACCTTCCACCAGCTGCTGCGCCAGCCGCACCCGCTCGGGACGGAGATCACACAAAGCCTTTATCTGAACACCCTCGATCCTGGTCATCCGCTCTACAGCCCCATACCCCCTGTTACCGATACCCACAAATCCGATCCGCACTGTCTCCAGCTTCTCGGCGGCATACCCGCTCATATTAAATCGCTGTGTAAGCGGCTTCATCTCCGCCTGCGCCTTTATCTGGTCCAGCATCGCTACACCCAGACCCATCTTCTTAAGAAAATCTCTGCGACTATCGTTCATAATTTATAAAATGCTTTCTTCTAAAAATCGTGGCTGATAACCCCTCTCCTGCGCCCATTGCACGGCCGTAATGATCCGCTGCTGGTAGTCGGGCTGATAGTTGAAGTAAAAGGGATAAAAATACTGTTCATGCACCAGCAGGTCCACATAAGGCGGCAACCCGCCTCTTTCCGCATATCCATCCAGGTGCGGCCGTATCTGATCCAGCTCCGTTTTGTCAAGGACAATGCTCGTGCGAAAAAATACTATATTTTCCTGCTGATCTTCCCAGACAAACTGCTGCTTTATATGCCTCCGCTGCTCCGTAGTGAGATAATAGCTCACCGCCGGCAGATCATCGTCTACATTGAAATAACCCAACAGCCCCTTATACCCCAGGTCCCGCAAGGCCCTGCAACCCTCTACCGTCGCCTCCCCCCAATGCACGGTGGTCACAGGTCCCATCAGCTCTTCACCGGCAAACCGCCTGATCTCCTTCATCACCAGCGCACAATCCTTCTTCACCTCCTCATAACCCGCAGTCCTGTAAGGCATATCCGGGAACTCATGCAACGCATGAAAGCTGAGCCTTAACCACCCCGCCTGCGCCTTCCATTCATCCTTAAAAGCATCGCTCAACATGGAGAGATCAAACCCCTCGGTCTGGTAAAAAAGGTTCAAATGCACCTTGGTGCCATATCGCTCATGCACCTCTTTTAAAAAACCCAAAAATGGATTGTCGAAAATAGATCTATACCTGTCCTTATTAATATGTATATCCTGAAGGAACCAGATATTATCATCGATGGACAACCGGTATCCTCCGGCAAATCGCTTTATATCCATAATGCTTTTCTTCATAGCTAAAATTCCGGCTTGAAAAGTTCTTCAAAAGATTGACTGGCCACATGATCCCGGTCATGCGTTATCCGGTAATCCAACACCTTTAAAAGCAGTTTTTGCCAAAGCCCATACTCCACGTCGAACCTGCCGGCAATGGTATTCAGCCGGTAAGGCATGTTCTCCGACAACCACCCCTCCTTATATGCATCCTTCAACCCACCCCCCTCATCCATCACATCCTGGATAAATCCATGACAGATATAGGCGATGTCATAATACACAAAATCATTTTTTTTCTTCCCCAGCATAGCCTCATTCCACCGGTCACAGATCACCTTCGCCCATATAAAGCGCGTCGCAGTATAATGCAGCAGCCGCGCAGAGACCAGTAAAGAGTTGATAAACACACTATCCTTCCCATCCGCCTTTGCCAACGCCCTGATCAGCCAGGCTTCGACCTCCTCACTTTCCTTCCGGGCACGCCGGAGATCATTTATATGAACCCGGGTATTCTCCAGGTAATACGGTGAAAAAGGGTTCGACCAGCTTTCCACGATCGTACCGCCGGGCAGATTGGAGGTATTCTTCCCCAGACACCTGGACAAATGATCGATCGTCAAAGCCAGCCCGGACAACGCCTCCCGCATCTCATCGCTGATAGCCGGGTACATCACATCACAGTACCTGGCCGTAAACGTTCTTTTATCAGGCGCCTCACCCTGCCAGGCGCCGATACATCCATAGGCCATAAACATCCACGAAGGACGTACATACGGCTCCACGGCATCCGTCCACACGGAAGTGATAAAACCCAGTGTTTGATGCTCCATGCCCGCCTTCAGGGTAAGATCGATATTGTCATAAGTATAATCCGCCGACGGATAGATATGCCCCCAGCCGGATACCGCAGGCTGAATAAAGAACTTCCTGTTCTCCTTTAACACGGGGTCCAGGTAATGATGGATCGCCGCCGTATCAGGAGAATATTCCCAGATCACCGGTATCACCTCCTTGGGGAACTTAGACATAATATCCGGGTAGTAACTGTTCATATCCGTCCAGGCCAGCACAGTCTTCCCATACTTTTGCCACTCCTGCCGGACAAAATTCAGGTGATCCAGCCACAATTGCTCCGAATGAATGCTGCTGTCCACATCCTGCGACATTCGATTCGTCTCCCACGTCTCATCAAAACCCACATGCACAAACGGACTGCTGAACAGCTGCGTATACTGCCTTATCCAGTCCCCCAGCACGATCCTGACCTCCGGCTTCCGCGGATCCAGCTCCTCCCCATATTTTCCAATGGCCATAGAAGCATATTTCTCCTGTTTCAGCAGGTCATGCAGATGTCCATAAAAAGCCACAAACGGTATGACATCTATTTGCCGCCGTCTACCATATGCCACAATATCCTTCACCTGCTCCTGCGTATAGGCCGCACCATAGTTCATTCCCTCATATCCTTTCATCTCGATGCTTACCTCATTGTAGAAATAGTATTGATTTACCTTCCATCGGGACAGGAACGCCATCTGACGCTTGATCTCATCGACGGTAGGCAATCCCCCATGCGCAAGATCTATCATGACACCCCGGTAAGCCAAAGCAGGTTGATCCTCGATCTCCACCATGGGCAACACGGCATCCCGCCCCTCTCCGGCGATCAACTGCCGGATGGTCTGCACAGCATAATAAAGACCAGCCGGCGTACGGGCTTTCACCCGCACACCTGACTGATCTATCACCAGCCTATAGTACTCCTTATTTCCCACTTCATTTGTCACTTTCCACTTAAAAAACACTTTCCTCCTCTCTATCCCTCCAGTCCGTTCTTTTACCACACTCTTTAATTCATTCAACGCAAACCGTATATCCGCCGGCGCATCCGCCGCCACACTAACCACCAGCGATGACAACGCTACCCGCCCCTCTCTATACACCAACTGCCGTGGCTCAGGCAGCAATACGGAGCGCGGCGCAGCCCTGCTATCCTGGGCCCCCGCCACCCCGGTCATAAAAAGAAAGAACAATACAACATATACTCTCCTCAACATGCACATTTTTCTTTAAATATACCTAATTGACATCCCACCACAGCCTGGTCGCACAATTATCCGGACCACCCAGCTTCTGTACTGCCCTGTTCACGGCAGCCGCATTGGTCTGTTTCTCCGTATCTAAGAAGGGCATACGCTTGATCGTGGTACCCACCGGCACATCGGGATTATCACTATGCAGGACGGGATACAGCTGCGGTAAATTGGTCCTGCGCACCTCCGCCCATCCCTCCATACCATCCGGCCACAAAGCCAGGTACTTCTGCTGAGCCACCTGCTTCCGTTGCATGGTAACATCACTGCTCCACAATACAGGATAGTCATTTACAGCAGGAGACCCCATCAGGTCGCCCGGAGGCGCGGGAGTAGCTGTATTGCTCACATAATCGTCGATCGCGGTCTGATCCGTGATACCCCACTGCGCCATGGACGCACGGATCCCCGCCTCATAAAGGTTCTGCGCATTGTCACCCATATTCCATCCGTTCAACGCACCCTCCGCACGGAGGAAATATGCCTCGGCCGCATGCATAATATCCTGCGGCACATCATACACGGTTTTCCAAACACCATTGGAATAAGAGCACCAGCGGGTACCCATATTAGAGGTATAAGGACGGGTATTGCCGGTCAGCACCTTCTCACTCACATACATCCCGTTGCGAAGACCATTGTATTGACCGTCGGCCGTAGACGGCTGCCAGAAAATAGGCATCCGGGGATCATTATACCCTTTTTGCATGGAAAGCATAGTGGCGCTGGCACGGATATCCTCCCATCCCGCAATGACGGCCAGTCCGTTGTATTCATTATACGTCTTCGTGGAGTGCGGCATATACGCATCCGTGGAAATATCGGTCATAACCCCGCCGGCAACGGCAGCCTCCGCCTGCGTCTTGGCAGTAGCCGCATCCACCCCGGAGATACGAAGGGCCAGCCGCAAACGTAACGTATTGGCAAACTTGATCCAGGCAGATACAGGGTCGGACTTCTTACCATACACGAGGTCATAAGTTCCAAAAGGCTTCTCACCCGCATGGCTCTTCAACGCGGTCACCGCCGCATCCAGCCGTTTGAAGAAATCATAATAGATGGAATCCTGCCGGTCATATTCTACATTACGCTGGCCATTGGCAGCCTGGGAGTAAGGTACGGGACCGAAATAATCCGTTATCCTATGAAAAACCCACACCCACCAGATATTGGCAAGCGCATGCTCCGCGGAATTCACATCCGTCCCGGTAAGGATGGTGCTTAGTTGTGGAGCGGCAGCCGTGTACGCAGGGTTCCAGCAGGCGGGCATCCAGGCCTGTACGACGACATATCGATCCGTGGGAAACGACTGCGCCGCCTGCCCAAAAAATTGCGAATAAACACTGGCAATCGTCCCTTCTCCGATCTCGAAATTGTCAGGGCTAAGCGTTGGCGACATCTGCGCATAGGCAAACATTTGCGGATACTGCGTCGGGGTAACATTGGCAATCTTCGACGGGTCCGCATTCATTTCCGCAAACTTCTTCGTACATCCCCCAAGACCCGCAGCCAGGAAGAGAAAGAACAAACCATTCCGCATATATTTAAAAGTGAGCTTCTTAGACATTGTAGGCGATTTTAGAATGAAAGTTTCAGATTCAGACCCATGCTCCGCGTAGTAGGCAGGTTGTAATATTCAATACCCTGGTAATTGCTGTTGCCAAAGCTGGCCTCAGGATCGATCCCCAGCTTCCGCTTGCCGATACCCGGAATATTCAGCATCGACTTACCCCTATAAAGGAAAAGCAGGTTCCTGGCGACAAAGCTCAGCTTGGCAGCCTTGATAAAAGACGGCAGCCGGTGGAAATCATACCCCAGCGTCAGTTCCCGGATACGCACATTGGTGGCATCGTAGGTAAAGAACTCGGCTTTCGCATAGTTCCCCTGCGTAACATTTTGCCAGAATTTCTGCGCATCGATCGCCTTGGCATTCGTAGCACCGTTGATATCTACACCCGGTAATACAAATGTGCTTCCCCGGTATTGGGTAGTGTAAGCCGACATACCCGAATAAGCCAGCTGCGATTCCGTACCCGAAACGATAACCCCGCCAAACTTGCCATCTACCAGGACACCCAGGCTCCAGCCCTTATAGTTGAGGGTATTGCTAAGACCGATGGTATAATTGGGATTGAAGTTGCCGACACTCACTACGTCTGATGTATATGCAGGCAGGCCAGTAGTATCCATCACATACTGCCCCTTGTCCGAACGCTGCCACTTATAACCATACAGGTCCCCATATGAACCGCCCACCGCAACGTGAGGAGTCGCCGTCCGGACATTGTCGCTGGATCCCAGGAATACAAAAGGCACTCCATCCGCCAGCGAGACCACCTTGTTCTTGTTCAACGCATAATTCAGGCTGACATTCCAGCTGAGATCACGCGTCTTGACAGGCTGCGCCGACAAGACTATCTCGATACCGGAATTTTGGATATTGCCCGCATTGATCAACTGGGTAGCATAACCAGAAGAAGCGGGAGTGGCCACCTTCAGCAGCTGGTTCTTCGAATTCGTCTTATAATAGGTCAGATCGACACCCAACCTGTCATTCCAAAAACGCCATTCCGTCCCCGCCTCCACCGCAGTGGTGATCTCGGGCTTCAGGGTCGGCAAAAGCTTGGATGTCAGACTGGTGACATAGCCGCCAAAACCACCGGGAATAAAGAGATACGTCTGTGCCAATTGGTAAGGCTCCGCATCATTACCCACCCGGGTCAGCGAACCTCTCGCTTTAGCCAGGCTCACCCATGAAGGCATTTTCATCATATCCGACAGGATCGCCGACAACCCCACGGAAGGATAGAAATAATGGTACGGCTCGGGTATCGTGCTGGACCAGTCCTCTCTGGCAGTCACATCCAAATACAGATAATCTTTAAAAGAGAACTGGGCCGTTCCATAAACGGACTGCAGCTGCCGTTTCACCGTACTGACGGACTCCTGCAGCGTAGTGGCATAGGTAAGATCGAACTTATTGTTATAGGTCAACCCATTGGCGGCTGTAACACGATGCCGGCTCCCCCTGTTCAACAGCGAACTGCCGATATTATACGTCACTTTCAGATCGCGGGTAATATTGTTGTTGCCATTCAACAGCACGTCGAAGTTCCGCTCGGACACAAAATTGTTTTCCTCCGCATAATAACCACCCGGCTGACGGGCATAGTTCACCGTATTGTTGGCATATCTCGAAGTATTGAAATCATTATAGCTGTCCGAGCTCATCCGGCCCTGGATATTCAGCCAGTCGGTGAGCTTGTACTTCAGGGACAACAACCCGATGATACGGGCCCTGTTCTCATCCCGGTGCGTATTGTTCACGGTCCAGTAAGGGTTCATGATCACGGCGTCGGAGCCCGTCCAGAAAGTAGGCGTTTCAACACCCGATATATCCACTGTCTTATAAGTTTTGAGGTCATTCTGGTTCACCGTCGTGGGAATACTGTATACATTGGCGGCAACCAGGCCATCCCCACCCACACCGGGCTTATTGTAGATATCCTGTACGATATAGGTCAGCTTCGCGTCGGCAGAGAGCCTGTCCGTGATATTGACACCAAATCGGGCATTAAAGGTATTTCTCATCAGGCGGTTGCCCGGCACAATGCCCGTAGCATTGTTGTTGGCATAGGAAAGATAGCTCTGCACTTTGTCCGACCCCGTCATGACACTGACAGCATTATTGGTGGATACAGCCGTACGGTAAAAATCCTTGATATTATTGGGATACGCTTGCAGGTTCACGGTCTTACCCCTCCAATCCGTCACCGACTGCCCCGTGATCTTCGCGCCCCAGCTATACCCGGTACCCGTAGTATAGGCCCCGCCTACACCCTGGCTATACTGATCCTGCAGCTTGGGAATACTAAAAGCCTGGTCAGCAGAAACACCCGAGTTGACATTCACGCTCATCTTGCCCACCCGGCCTTTTTTTGTCGTGATCATGATAACCCCATTGGCGGCCCGGCTGCCATACAACGCCGCACCGGAAGCGCCTTTTAAGATCGTCATCGACTCGATATCATCCGGGTTGATATTGGACAGGCCATCGCCGCCATTCTGCCCCATATTCGTCGAACCGGCATCATCTTTCACTTCCCCCGAAATAGTCTGGTTATCGACAGCCACCCCATCCACTACGATCAACGCATTATTATTGCCCTGTATGCTGCGGTTGCCCCGTAAAAGCACGCGGGTGGCGCCCCCCGGCCCATTGGCGGAAGGTGTAATGGTAAGCCCCGCTACCTTGCCGGACAACGTATTGGCAAAGCTCGCATCCCTCACCTCATTGATCTGATCTCCTCCTATCCGTTGCACACCATAGGTAAGGGACTTCGCCGTACGCTGAATACCTAATGCCGTCACCACCACCTCCCCCATACCCTTCTGATCCTGCACCAGCGATATGACGGTATTGGTGGATCCCGCATCCACCGCCTGCTCCACAGTAGCATACCCTATAGAAGAAATGACGAGCACCGCCCTGTCGGAGGAAATATTTAAGGTGAACCAGCCGTCATCATTCGTAGTAACACCGCCTCTTTTGCCTTTTATAGTCACAGACACACCAGCAAGAGGCTTGCCTGTCTGCTGGTCCACTACCCGCCCACGGATGGTCTCCGTTGGGGCAGCGACCAGACGCCCGATGAACCCCAATAGCAAGAACACGCAGAATAATCTTACACGCATAAGTTGTTAAGTTTTGGTTGTTTAAAAGCAATTTTTATCATATAGGCAAAGCTTTCTCAGGCGGCCGCCCGCAATCGTTTAAAAACCCCGGCAAATGATGAGGATAAAATTCCTTAGGATAAATTAATGGTCCGTCTCAGCCAACATCTCCGAACCTCTATCCAAAACTAAAAAGTAGAATGCAACCAAAAATTCTAAAATCCATTTAAAACGTATACTTTTTTAACAGAATGACATCACAACCTTATAAACACCTTCTTTCTATATAGCCACCAGGCTGGAAAAAAATTGAAGACAGCAAACAACAACGCATATAAAAGACTGGCCAGTTCTGCACTGCACCCCACGCCGGTCAACCCCTTCATCCATCGGTCATTCAACCCGGCCCCGCCGGGCTTCCATTCATAGAACAACAACGCCCAGACATCGGCCAGGAAATAAACAGTAATGGCATTGGCCCCAAATACAACGCCGGGAAAGGTTCCCCGCGAAAAACCCTTCACATCCACTATAAAATAGATAGCGCCAAAAAGCAACGCGGCAAAACCCGAGGTCACCAGCACAAATGAGCTGGTCCAGAGATTCTCATTTACAGGAAATACCAGTCCCCAGAAATAGCCGGCTGCCGCCAAAAAAACACCCGCAGTCATTAACACATTTACTTTCTCCTGTGAGGACCTGGACCCAAGCATCAGGGCGCCCGCCAGCATGCCGGTGATGCCCGACACAACGGATGTCACAGTCGTAAGGATACTCTCCGGGTCCCAGTTACCCCTCCACATCCTGCCCGGCAGATACTTGCTATCCACCCAGGCGACGATGTTCACGCCGGGTTCCAGCATCACCTTTCCTACGCCTGGCGTAGGTATCAGCGTCAACACCAGCCAGTATCCAACCAAAAGGGCAGCAGCTATCCATGCTTGTTGCCTCCAGCTGCTATGTAAGTACAGCAACGAGCAGCATAAAAAAACCAGGGCTATCCGCTGCAGCGTCCCCGTCCACCGCACCGTGCTGAGATCGAAATACGGCATCAGGTTCAGCACCATCCCCACGGCAAATATCTTTAAACAACGTACCACGATCTTCCTGTAAAGCTCAGCCTTCGGCGCCCCCTCCTGCAGCCGCCTGGAATAGGCAAAGGCAATGGACATACCAACCATAAAAAGGAAAAAAGGCGCCACCTGGTCGGTAAACGACAGTCCATTCCAGACTGTGTGACGAAGGGTAAAAAACACATGATCTTCGCTGCCGGGGTAATTGACGACGATCATGGCAGCAATGGTAAAGCCTCTCAGCGCATCCAGCGACTTCAGACGGCGAGGCGAGGGGTGGTTGGTCATGTAAATAAGAGAAGCAGCACACCCCATGATACTCGGAATCAAAAAAAATTGTATATTGACCCCATAGCAAATTAAGTTTCTGTTAATACACCGAAACCAGGACTAACCGGATTTCGCCTTTGCTAAATTTATGCCCTGATGGCTAAGGCTGACTTTACTAATGTTGCCCCTGAGTGCTGGGCACGCCTGAAAGAAGGCGACCCCGCTGCGCTGGGAGAATTGTACGACTGCTATGTCGACAAGCTGTTCCTGGCTGCCTCCGCCATTACCACCGACCGGGAATTGATAAAAGACTCACTACAGGAAGTATTCATCGAGATCTGGCACTACCGCGAGACCATCGGCCAGGTGCAATATCCCCAGGCCTATCTTACAAAAGTGCTGCGCAGCATCCTCTCCAAAAAGCTGAAAAAGAAGGATAGGACCGTCTGGTACCCACTGGAGGAAACACTGGCCGGATTGGAAAGCAACTGCGAAGACATCATGATCTCCTCCGATACCGACCGGGAATTGAACGCACGGCTCCAGCACGCCATGGCCAAACTCTCCGTCCGCCAGAAGCTTATCCTGAAATTTCACTTTTACGAAGGGCTCACCTATGAGCAGATCGCCCGGCGGCTGAATATGAAATATCAATCCGTCAACAACCTGGCATTCCGCACCATCCGCCACCTCCGCGAGATCATGATGATATTCTTCCTGTAGGCAAAAAATATTTTCTTTTTCCTGAGTATCCATATCCCGCCGCACTCTCTAATAAAGAGATGCGCAAACGTATGACACCGCTTACGGGTAAAGAAAAAAAGGAGCTGAAAGATAATATCTTCAGCCACCTGGACTTACAGCAGCCTGCAGCCCACCGCCAGGCGCCCGTCCGACGGTTGACCCTGCTGCGCTCGGCCGCCGCCATATTCATCCTGGCAACCCTTTCCGTTGTATTCCTTTATATATGGAAAAAGGCGGACAACAAGACCCCCCTCCTCCTGGCTGAACGTACAGGACCTAACCAGGTAAAAAAGATCCTGCTGTCCGACAGCACGGAAGTCATGCTCAACGCCAATTCGACACTCGAATACTCCTCTACTCCGAACAGAGAGGTCCGCCTGGAAGGAAACGCCTTCTTCAATGTAAAAAAAGATCACGGCTACAAAGGCTTTGTCGTCCACACCCGCTCAGTAGCCGTCACCGTGCTGGGCACAACATTCAATATAGATGCAAGATCCGCGGCAGCAGAAGTTGTCCTCACCAGCGGAAAAGTAAAAATGACAACGGCAGCCCAACCCAATCCTGTGTACCTGCTGCCCGGCGACAAAGTCCGGTTCGACACTGCACAGCATACATTCATCCGGTCGACAGCCGATATCTCATTGTACTCGGCCTGGATGGAAGGACAATGGAATTTCCGGCACAATACATTGGAAGAGATCACCGGGCTGATAGCTAAATATTACGGCATCCGGATAAATTTCAGAAATGAAAAAAGCAGACGCCTGCGCATAGATGCCGTGATTCCCGTCGGATCGTTGCAAAAGCTCGTACCCGTTCTCGAACAGACCATCCATCGGAAGATGACCTTATCCTACAATACATTGACCATCGACTAGCCGGACTGGCGAACCAATACGGGGCGGACCACAGATCCCCCGGCCAAAGGCCCAATATTTAATTAACTGCCAATCATTTTTAACATGACCTACCGAACTCATCTTGCTGCCCGCTGCAGCTATCCGCTGGCAGCACTGTCCCTTTTGCTCTGTCTCGCCTTCACGTCCATCCAACGTACCATGCCGCTGGAGACATTCATGCGCCAGGTGCAACGGGACTACGGCATTTACTTCAGCTATCAGACGGACTCATTAAAAGAAACCATCGTCGTATGCGCCGAACCCGGCGGAAAAAAAGAGCCTGATCCCCAGCGACTGTTGCAAAGCGTCCTGACACCCGCCGGTCTGACGTACAAGATCGTCAACAATGTGTACGTCATCTCACAGACCGCCGAAAAGAAAAGGATAGCGAAAAAAAAAGAGATGGCGACCATCGACCTGATTATAAAGGGGAAAGTCGCCGATAACAACGGCCCCCTGGCCGGTGTCACCGTGGAAGAAAAAGGCAGATCTCACATGACCACCACCGACGTCAACGGCGCCTTCGAGCTATCGGTCACAAATCCCGACGCTATCCTGGTCTTCTCGTCCATCGGCTACAAAACGGTGGAAATGCCCCTCAACAGCAAGACCTATATCAGCATCGTGATGGAGTCGGGTAAAAGTCAGGACCTCTCCGGCGTCGTAGTGACAGCCCTCGGCATCACCCGTCTGAAAAGATCGCTGGGCTACTCCGTGGGAGAGATCAAAGGCGATGACGTGAACAAAGTTTCCCAAACCAATGTCCTCAACGGGATGGCCGGAAAAGTTTCCGGCGTCACCATCAACGCCACAGGCTCCGGCCCCACTTCTTCCGTAAGCATGGTGATCCGCGGCATCCGCTCGCTCAACAGCGACAACCAGCCCCTCTTTGTCATCGACGGCGTACCCGTAAAGAACTCCCTCAGCAACGTAGGCACCAACAACGGCAACAAAAATGACGTAGACTATGGAAATGCCATCTCAGATCTTAATCCCAACGATATAGAAAGTGTCTCCATCCTGAAAGGCCCCAGCGCAGCCGCCCTCTACGGCTCCCGCGCCGGCAACGGAGTCGTGATCATCACCACCAAATCGGGTAAAAAGTCCAAAGGCCTGGGCATGACCTTCAGCTCCAGCACCGAATTCGACATACCTTATAAATACCTGCCGACCAATCAAAGCTATACCGTCGGCTCGGACCCCTATACCACGCCCAACGGATTCAATAGCTGGAACGGCACCATCGTTGACCTCGCAGGCTCCGACACTTACCGGTTTGGAACACCCCTCAACAAAGGCATCAAAGCCATCCAATGGAACAGCAAGCTGGACGCCCAGGGTAACTACATCCCCCAGGACATGGTCAGCCATAACAACCTGAAGAACTTCGTAGAGACAGGCATCACCACCGTCAATAGCTTGTCCATCGAAAATTCCACCGATAGGGATAACTACCGCCTCTCCTATACCAACACATCCAATAAAGGCATTATTCCTACTTCCGGTCTCCTCCGGCATAACCTGGCCCTGAACATCGAACACAAAGTGGACCAGGCTTTCAAAATATCTTCCTCCATCAACTACACACGCTCTGGGTCCGACAATGTCGTGGCAGGCAACAATGGCGGCGTCCTCTCTGACGTAGCCTATCTTTCACCCAGCGTGGACGTACGCGATATGAAGAACTACTGGCTCACACCCGGCATCCAGCAACGGAAAGCGCTGCCCCCCGTAGGCGTCGATCAATCTCCCGACCCACTCGACCCTGCCACCGATGGAGATAACAATCCCTGGTTCACGCTCAACCAGGTAAAAAATGCATTCCTGCGCAACAGGATCTTCGGCAACGTAAAAGCAACCTATCAGTTCTCACCTCATTTCAATATCTTCCTTCGCTATTCCCAGGATCTATATACCGAAGACAGGGAAACGAAGATCTCGAAGAGCTATGTGTATGAAAGGAACGGGTATTACAATCGTACCAATATCTACAACACGGAAAGCAACACGGATTTCCTGGCTACCTGGCACAACACATTCGGCAACGGCTTTGACCTCACTGCCTCTGCCGGCGGCAACTACCAGTACGTCTATGGTTCCCTCCTGCAATCTTATTCAAATTCCGGCGGCGGCATCATCGCACCCGAGCTGTTCAACCTCTCGAATATCTCTCAGGCCAACCTGAGGGCCTCCTCTTATTACAGCAAAAAAGCGATCTACAGCGTCTATGCCACCACCTCCCTGGGTTACAAGGACATGGCTTACCTGGACCTCACAGCCAGGACCGACAAATCCAGCACCCTCCCGCAAAATGAGAACACCTACTTCTATCCCTCCGCTTCGCTGAGCGTGCTCCTGAATAAGTTTATCCACTTCCCCCAGGAAGTGGACCTGGTCAAGCTCCGTGGCGGCTGGGCGAAAGTGGGTAAGGACACAGACCCCTATAATCTTTACGGTACCATCGGCATCAGCAGCTTTGGCGGCACCACCATCGAAAGCACTTCCGGCAACCTGAAGAACCCCGGTCTTAAACCGGAACAGGCCATCTCCACCGAGCTCGGTCTCGAAGTCGCCGCGTTCAAGAACCGTCTCCGTTTTGAAGGCACCGTATATCGCAGCGACAACAAGAACCAGGTATTGTCCATCAGCACACCTTCTTCCTCCGGCTACACCGGCCGTCAGATCAATGCAGGTCTCGTCCGCAGCGAAGGACTGGAGTTGCAGGTAGGAGGCACCATCATTGCCAGCAAGGACTGGACCTGGAACCTCAGCATCAATTACACAAAGAACAATACATATATCCTCTCCCTGGCGAACGGCGTACCCTATTTTTCTTTCTGGCAGGATGGAAGGAGTGGCTCCTGGACCTATGCCAAAGGACAACCCATCCCCAATACTTTCCATTCGGATGGATCGCCTGTCATCAGCGATGGCAAGATCGGCCAGCTCTGGGACAACCAGGTGGCCACCGTGACGGATAAAGCCTCGCCCTATTACGGCTGGCCCCTGCTGGACAACAGCGGACAATACCAGCAGGTGAGCAACGGCGACTTCGCCCATAAAGAAGTGGTCGGCAACTTCAACCCCAAGCTCCTCATGGGTTTCCAGACCTCTCTATCCTGGAAGATGCTGACACTGACAGCCAGCGTGGACATGCGCCTGGGCGGCACCTTCTTCTCACAAACCTACCGCTATATGCAGTCCGACGCCGCCATGGCCCGGCAGGAGAACATGGGGATCCCCATTCCTGATGCCAACAAAGGCAACATCCCGGCTTATCTGAAATCCAACCCCGGCAAATTCATCAAATTCCACGGTCTGCAAACATTCAGGCTGGTGGGAGGGCCTACCACCGAAACAGGCGGCTTCCCCTATACCAACAACGGCAACATCACCATCAACGACGGCGCTTTCTTCCCCGGCGTCTACGAAGACGGCAGCGGCGGCTACATCGAGAACCTGGGCGATATGAACACGACAAAGTTCGACTACTATGAAGATGCTGTAACAGCCGGCTGGAATTTCGCCCGCATGAGCATGTTCGACGCTTCCTATATAAAGCTCAGAGAGATCACCCTCAATGCAGATCTCCCCAAAGCCTGGGCCACAGCCCTGAAGCTCCAGGGCATTTCCCTGGGCGTCTTTAGCAGGAACATCATTCTCTGGACAAAAGCAAAGGCAGGCATCGACCCCGAACTGGCTTACCAGTTCCAGACCTCGGCGCAAGGCAACGGTTCACAGTTCAGACAAGGCATCGAAAGATATAATATCTCTCCCTGGACGATTCCCATGGGTGTAAAGCTCAACGTCCGTTTTTAATCCAATCCTCATCAATCCCAAAATCACGATCATGAACACTTACATCAACATAATCAAAACAACGGGCGTCTTCCTTCTCATCCTGTTGTTCACCGGCTCCTGTAAAAAGATCGCAGATCTTAACAACGACCCCAATAACGTGACGGCCGCCGATGCAGCCCCCGACTACCTGATGGCAGGCGTTCTGACCTCCACCGCAACTAATGTCGGCAATCTTGGATCCGGCATCTTTTCCGGCGCCATGCAACAAACTTACCAGGATGCATGGGGCAACCAATTCAGTCAATATAACTGGACCCCCACCGACTGGAGCCCCAACTATGCTATACTGCGTGATAACAAACTGCTATTGTCCAAATCGCAATCCCTCAAATGGGATTTCCACCAGGGTGTAGCCCTCATCATGCGGGCCTTCAACTACGGCACCCTTACTGACCTCTGGGGAGATGCGCCGGATTCCATGTCCCTGAAAGGCGATGAGAGCGCACCCGAAAGCCAGTTCCCCATGTTCGATGCCCAACAAAGTGTCTATACGCATGTGATCACCGATCTGAAAGCCGCCATTCCCTTCCTGCATGGCGCACGAGCCGACCACCCGGAGATCACCGGCGTCACGGAAGCGTCCGATGTTTTCTATGGCGGCGAACCCGAAAAATGGCGCCGCCTCGCATACTCGCTCCTGCTTCGCTACTATATGCGCCTCTCCGCAAAAATGGATGTCCGTGCCTCCGTGGAAGCCATTGCCGACAGCGTATTCACAGGCATCGACGACGACTGGGCCATGCCCTTCCCTGGCACCGACGCTAATTCCTCCTATCAAATGGCTTCCAAATACAAGGGCCAATCGGACTTCGACAGAAATAAGATGTGCGGTACCCTGACGATGAAGCTAAAAGACCTGAAGGATCCCCGCATCGTCATCATGGCCGAGCCTATCGTTACTCCTTCCATCGTCGACGCCAGTAAGTTCGGCGCAGGCGACAACACGACGCTCACACTCCTGCAGAACGGCGTCCGCTATATCAATCCCGCTGCGGCCGCTGCCTCCAAATACAAACAGTTCAATCCTGCTACCTATGCAGCAGACAGACCCTACGGCGCTGTCGTAGGCAGCCTGTACAACCTGTACGACACTTCCTCCGTTTATGTCGGCATACCCATCTCCTATGCCAACAACGATTTCCAATACAACATCAACGGCTCAGGGACGCAGACTACGTCCAACAATGACTACGTCTCCTATCTGCGGAGAAGCATCTATGACAAGCCCAGCGGCGATCTGCAAAAAGAAAGAATGGCGTCCTACAGCGAAATATGCTTCGACCTGGCCGAAGCCGCACAGAAAGGATGGAATGTAAGACAGACAGCAGCCGAATGGTACTACCTGGGGATACAGGCTTCCTTCGACACATGGCAGGTCTTCAGCTCCTACCAGGGTGACGTCAACAACTACTACGGCTGCGTGAAAACATACGCCGACTACATCGCCCAACCTTCCGTTGCTTACGACGGCACACTGGGGAGAATTATCGAGCAGAAATGGATCGCAGCCTGGCAGGCCTGCACCGAAGCCTGGATGGACTGGAGAAGGACAGGATTCCCCACCCTTGGCATCGGCTGGGCTTCCTACCGGGCACAGATACCCGTCCGCTTTGCCTATGACAATACAGAGCTGCAAAATAATCCCACCAACGCTGCCACAGCCATCTCACTGCTACAGAAAACGGACTACATCGGCACGGATGGTAACAACAGCTGCTGGTCAAAAACCTGGCTGCTCCAGGGCACGAGCAAACCCTGGTAACATGCAAAAAATCGTTTACTTAGCCGGCATACTTTTTAGCCTGACCGGCACGCTACGCGTTGCCGGTCAGGTTGATCTGATGCCCATTCCAAAGGAATACCATCCCACGGACACACGCTTTGCCATCACAGACAACTTTCGGGTGGCCATCACCGGCACCTGCAACCAACGGCTCTATGCAGAAGCCGGCCGCTTCATCCGGAGACTGAGCGAACGGACAGGCATCTTTTTGGACAATACCCTCTCATCTCCCTCCTCCCCCCTGCTGATCAAAGTACAACGACCAGGCAAGCTCACCCTCGGCGAAGACGAAAACTATGAGATACAAATCTCTTCCACCCGGATACTTCTCTCGGCAACCACCGACATAGGGGCCATCCGCGGCCTGGAAACACTATTACAGCTGTTGAACGCAGATAATACAGGTTACTATTTCCCCGGCGCCGTCATCCGTGACACCCCCCGCTTTCCCTGGCGGGGACTGCTGCTGGACGTAGCGCTCCACTTCATGCCCGTGGAAGAAGTAAAAAGGACACTGGACGGCATGGCCGCCGTAAAGATGAACGTCCTGCACCTGCATCTCTGCAACGACCAGGGCTTCCGCGTGGAATCCAAAGTCTTTCCCCGCCTGCATAAAATATCATCCGACGGAATGTACTACACACAGCAGGACATCCGCACCATTATCCAATACGCCGGTCAGCGGGGCATCCGCATCGTACCCGAATTCGTGGTACCCGCACACACCACAGCCATCCTCACAGCCTATCCGGAGCTTGCCAGCGTCCAACGCAACTATACCCTGCAACGCTATTTCGGCGTCTTCGATCCTGTCATGGATCCTACCAACGAAAAGGTATACACCTTCCTCGATAAACTGTTCACGGAAATGGCTGCCCTCTTCCCGGACACATATTTCCACATCGGTGGGGACGAGAACACAGGCAAGGACTGGGAAGCTTCTCCTCACATCAGGGAATTCATGAGGACCCGCCACATGAAGACCTACATGGACCTCCAGACATACTTTAACAAACGCATCCAACCCATTCTCCGCAGGAACGGAAAGATCATGATGGGCTGGGACGAGATCTGGCAGCCCGGTGTACCCAAGGACATCGTCATCCAGTCCTGGCGCGGAAAAGAACCTTTCTACGCCTCCATAAAGGCAGGCTACAAAGCCATCCTCTCCAACGGCTACTATATCGACCTTATCCAACCCGCCTCTTTTCATTATCTAAACGACCCTATCCCCGACACCATCCAATTCACAAAAAACATCCTTGGCGGCGAAGCCACCATGTGGAGCGAACTGGTCTCATCCGAGACGGTAGACTCGCGGATATGGCCACGCACAGCAGCCATTGCCGAAAGACTCTGGTCTCCAGCGTCGGTGAAAGACACCGACGACATGTACCGGAGACTGGACATCATCAGCCTCCAGCTGGAATACCTGGGCCTGCAACACAAACTACATCCACAAGCCCTGCTCCGCCAGTTAACAAACAGCTATGACACAAAAGCGCTAAAAACATTGGTCGACGTCCTCGAGCCGCTAAAGATCTATGAGCGCAACCAGGGCGATACAATGTATACCGTGTTCTCGCCGCTCACAAAACTGGCCGACGCCGCCATCCCCGATCAACCCCTACCACGCATATTCAACAGACAGGTGGACGACTTCTTACAACACCCGACCGCCCGTCTTGAAACAACCATCACAAATCAACTTACCGGCTGGAAAAATAACGACACAGCCTTCCGGCAGTTGCTCCCCCATTCACCCGTACTGCAGGAGGCCGCTCCACTTTCAGAAAACCTCTCTGCACTGGCAGCTGCCGGACTGGAAGCCATGCAATACATACATCGGCATACAAACGCAACCTCCGAATGGCTGCAACAAAACAAGACCATAGCAGACCGCGCCAGGCAACAGAGCGGTCGATGCGAACTGCAAATAGTAACATCCATCTATAAACTTATCCTCCGGGCCGGCCAAACCAACCCCAACCCCAATGGCCAGGGCTTCTGGCAGGAATACCATGAAGCCTACCCGGTAGGTACAACCCCCAATGAAAATATGGTCCGCAGCATCGCTGTGGATCCACAATCCGCCGTATGGATCGCCACTGCCGCAGGCATATTCGTAAAAAAGCAAGGCGACAACAAATGGTCGCCTTGCCTTGCGGCCGGCAAAGAGAAAGGACCCGCTTATGCCGTCATCACCGGCTCCTCCCCATCAGCCATCGTCACGGACCTTCCCCGGTATGCCACCTCCTCCCTCTCGTCCACCGTATACGTCGGCGCATGGAACGGTCTCTTCCGCACCAGCACCATCACCAACACCGGCACCAACACCAGCACCGGCGCCGGCATCCTGGAAGAGATCCCCGGCACGGAAGGCCCCATATCCGTACTTTGCTCCTCTGCCGAAGGCATCTATGCATTAGGCCCAAAAGGCGCCTGGCTCTTCGACGGACAACGTCTTATCAAAAAGAACTACGCCCTCCCCCACAGCATACGCAGCGCCGTCTCCGACGAAGCAGGCGGCATCTGGGTAGCCAGCGACGTGGGTCTGTATCATTGCGACAATCAAAACGTCAGTTATTATCAAGACCCCACTACCCTCCTCAGCGCCGGTCTCAAAGGTCTCGCCCTCGACACCGACCACCACCTCTGGGCAGCAGGACTGGGCGGCATCTCGATCTTACAGGACGGAAAAAAACAAAAAGAGATCACACCCCGCGAAGGATGTCCCTCCATCTATGTCAACTGCGCCCGCCGGTCACCCGACGGAACGATGTGGATCGGTACTCATGTAGGCATCGTCCGCTACTATAAGGACGGCACCCACTCCCTGCGCTTCAGCCGCCGCTGGCTGCTGGACGACCAGGTCAACGACGTCGCTTTCGATACGGCAGGTAACGCCTGGATAGCCACAGCACAAGGCGTCAGCGCCATCCGCCGCAAATGGATGACCCTGGCATCCAAACAGGATTATTTTTACGATGTTCTGATAAAAAGACATATCCGGGCTCCCTGGATAGCAGGACAATGTCACCTGAAGACAGCCGGCGATACCACCTCCTGGCAACCCGAAGATGACGACAATGACGGCGAATTCACCGGCAACTACCTGACCATGGAATCCTTCCGCTACGCCGTCACCCACAGCGAAGATGCAAAGATCAAAGCAGGCAAAGCTTTCCGCTTTCTCATGCAGCTGCGGGAGGTCACCGGCGGCGACGGATATTTTGCCCGGACCATCGTCCCTGCGTCATGGGACGATCGTGTCCATGATGGCAACAGGAAATACACTCCACAGCAAAAAGCCGAAAAAGAAGTGGATGCCCCCCGGTTCAAGCCGGTAGAAACCCGTTGGAGAAGATCCGCAGACGGTAAATGGCTATGGAAAGGCGACGCCAGCAGCGACGAATGGTGCGGCCATATGATGGGCTACTACTTTTACTACCAGCTCGTAGCCGATGAAAATGAAAAAGCTCTCGTACGCCGTCACGTAGCTACGCTCGTCGACCATCTCATCGCTCATAACTACAATATGATGGACATCGACGGCGCCCATACTCATTGGGCCGTATGGTCACCCGCCTCCCTCAACCGCGACCCCGAATGGACACCCGACAGATACCAGAACTCCATGGAACTATTGGCATTCTTAAAACTGGCCTGGTATATGACGGGCGACACCACTTATCAACATCATTATCTGCACCTGATAAAAGATGAACATTATCTCGACAACATGGCCGGCATCTCCCGGCAGGACCCGGCATGGTTCATCTACTATGACGCTACGATGCAGGCATACCTCTATCCCGTCCTGCTCCATTGTGAAACCGACACATCCTTACTCCATTTCTATCGCCATCATATAGACGAATTCATCAAAAAGAGACAGGACGATCACAATCCACTGATCGATTTCCTCTATTGCTACGCCCGGAACAAAAAGATAGACCCATCTTCTTCCCTGGACTTCCTGACCGACACACCCCTGGATCTTATAGACTGGCATATCGATCATACTCGCCGTGAAGATGTGCACCTGACACATACACCCGTCCTCGACGAATGGCAGGTGAGCGAACTTCCGCCTGCCAGCATCCGCCAGGTGGTCCGTTGGGACAAAAATCCCTGGACAGCCTCCGGAGGTGAGCCGGATATGGAAAGAGAACCCGTTTTCTGGCTCCTGCCCTACTGGATGGGACGATACCTGCAACTGATAGCACCCGAACAATAAAAAAATTATGACAACTCAGATACTCTCCATAGCCTTGTCACTTAGCGCCATTGCCACATTCAACCGGCAGCCTCCGCAATCCGTTCACAAAGACCGCCCCTTCCGCCAGGATTACAGTGTCAAATACGAAATGCCCGCCACCGCGCCCATTCTTACCAAAGTAGCATGCGACAGGAATGGCGTCATCCAGGTTCTTTCCGCCGAAGGCCTCCTGCACCCCTCCGGCGGATCCTTCCTCTACCCCGGAGAGCTAAGACCTGACAAAACTTATCGCCCCATGCAGGATAAAAAGATCAGGGATATAGGGCTCTGCAATGGTCAGCTGGTCTATGTCGACGATACGGCAGTATTGAGCAACGCCTGGGCCGGCAAACTCTATTCCCGCCATAGCATGCCGGACGTAAATATTTTCGCCGTCGCCCCAGACCTCTCGGCCCTGCTCTCCAACGGCACTACCCTCCAATACGTAAAAAACTCACAGGTGGAATGGGCTTACCACCCCGAGGATAGAGTCCTCGACATACAATACGATACTACCACTCACGCTTTCCTGATCCTGAATGAGAACGCTCTCTCCGCTTTCAAACCCACAGACAAAACCCTCCATGTCCTGTATAAAGGCAACACCGGCCTCACCTGCTTCACGGCAAATAAACACGCCATCCTCATAGGCACTCATGACGGTTATCTCATCCTGGACACCAAAACATATACCCCACAAAAAGACATCAACCGCAACCTGCCCTGCGCCGACCTCACCGTCATCCGCATCATCGATGGAAAGACCTGGTTTGGCTCCGGCAAGGGAGCTTTCAGGCTCCGCGACGACGGGAAATACGACTACTACGCCTCCCGCCGCTGGCTTCCCTCCGACAACGTAACCGATATCGCACCAGGACCGGATAACTCCATTCTCATCCTTACCGGCCAGGGACTGGGCGAGATCCACTTTAAGGACATGACCTTATACGATAAGGCTATGTTCTATGAACAGCAGGTGAGAGCCAGACACATCCGGCTGGGCTTCAACGCAACACTGACAGGTATGAAGGACGGTGACATCAGCACCGGCTCCATGGAAGATTCGGACAACGACGGATTGTGGACCTCCATGTACCTGGGCGCCGAAGCTTTTCGCTATGCCGTCACCCGCTCACCGGAAGCCCTCCAAAACTGCCGGGAATCCCTTGACGCCATGGAACGCCTGTACACCGTCAATTCCCAAAAGGGATTCCCCTCCCGCTCATTTGAAAGAAGAGGATATGCCGCTTCCGATACACAGGTATGGAAAAGAGCATCCGATCCTGAATGGGACTGGAAATCCACTACCAGCAGCGACGAAGCCATCGGACATATCTTTGTCTTCGGCGTTATCGCCGAACTGGTGGACGACACGGCATGTAAACACAAGGCCATACGGCTTATCGACGCGCTGATGACACACATCGTCGAACACGACATGTATCTCATCGACTGGAACGGCCAACCCACCACCTGGGGAAGATGGAACCCCGACTACGTCAACGCACGTCCCATCATGGTGGGCGATAGAAAGATCAACGCCTCCAATATCATCGGCATGCTGCAGACAGCTTATCATTTTACAGGAAAAAAAATATTCCGCGACAAAGCCTTCCAACTGATGAACAAATACGGCTACCTGGAGAACCTGATGCGACCGATGAAAGAGATAGCGTCCGCACCACCGGACGCCGACGACCTGAGCCGGCGCCTCTCGGAGAGCTGGAACCACTCCGACGACGAAATGTATTTCCTGGGTTACTGGGGACTCTACCGCTACGCTTTCAACGATACGTTGAAAACAAAATTTAAAGCCTCCATCCTGGATCACTGGCAGGCAGAGCGACCGGAAAAAGAAGGGGCCTGGAATATCTTCACGGCCATGACAGGGACTCCTGACTTCGATCTGAAAGAAGCCATCTGGTACTTGCAGGAATATCCCCTGGATCTGGTGGACTGGTCGGTAAACAACAGCCAACGGAAAGACATTGAGTTCATACCCGCCAACTTCCGCCGGCAGACGATCAAAGAAGTGCTGCCACCAGATGAGCTGCCTGTCAGCCGTCATAACAGCAATCGTTTCGACCTCGACGACAAAGGCAACGGCCGCTCCGAATACAGCGCGGGAGACATCTGGCTTCTTCCCTACTGGATGGGTAGATACCTGAACGTGATTACCCCACCACAGAACTATCCCCGTAGCATAAATTCTTTCACCAAAAATTGATCGTAACTTTAAATGCAACCTATCGTTCAAATATCACTTGACCTTACAGACATAGACGAAGCCCTGACCACGGCCGCCCTTGCCATGCGGGCAGGCGTAGACTGGCTGGAAGCCGGCACACCGCTGATCCTCGCCCACGGCCTGAAAGGCGTCCGGGAATTGCGCAGGGCATTCCCCAAAACCCCGATCGTCGCCGACCTGAAGACCATGGACGGCGGATACCTCGAAGCCGAAATGATGGCCAAAGCCGGCGCCACCCATGTCGTCGTCATGGCCAGGGCCCATGAAGAAACGATCAAATGCGTGGTAAAAGCCGGGCACGACTTTGGCATAAAAGTGATGGGTGATAACCTCGCCTGTCTTGATATGATCGCCGGAGCCCGCCGCCTGGAAGCCCTAGGCTGCGATTATGTCATCCATCACATAGGATACGACGAACGCAAAGGTATTGCAGCCAGGGGCCAACGCATGCCGTCGCCATTGGACGAGCTGAAGGAAGTAGTCCAGGCCGTCAGCATTCCCGTGCAGGCTGTCGGCGGCCTCACCCTTGAACAAGCCATCCGCTGTCCCGAACTAGGCGCCCCGCTGGTAGTCCTGGGGGCGCCCCTGACCATCGATGGAGATGCCTTCAGGACAGCAGACGGCGACCTGGAAGGTTCATTGCGCCTCATCTGTGAAAAGATCCATGGCGCTACAAAAAAATAACCCTTATGAACAAACAAAATGCTCAGCATAAGGCAGCTGCCGTTGTCAACTACGCACCCGAAAAAGGGTCCGTCGAGATCCGCGAAGTAGCCATGCCGGATATAAACGAGGAAGATGTGCTGCTGGAAGTCGCCAATGTAGGCGTATGCGGCAGCGACCTCCATCAGTGGACAGCAGACCATTCCTGGCCCGTCAACTATCCCGTAGTATTGGGACATGAGTTCGGCGGCCACATCATTCGCATAGGCAGCCGCGTGACAGGATGGAAAGAAGGCGACAGGGTCGTCAGCGAAACCGCCGCAGTCATAGACATCGATAACCCTATGTCCCGCCAGGGCCTGTACAACCTCGACCCCACCCGTAAGGGATTCGGTTACGGTGTGGATGGGGCCATGACAAAATATGTACGCGTGCCTGCCCGCTGTCTTCACCGCATACCTGATAAGCTGGCCTTCGAACAGGCCTGCCTGACAGAACCCTGCTGCGTAGCATATAATGCCGTTGTAGAGAACAGCCGGCTAAAGCCGGGGGATAGGGTCGTTGTCCTGGGCCCTGGCACCATCGGTATACTCTGCGCCGCGGTAGCCAGGTTGTGCGGCGCCGAAGTGGCCGTCGTCGGGCTGGCCCCTGACAAACACAGGCTATCTATCGCAGCCGCCTATGGATGCGACACCATCGTAGGCGATGCCGCCGCATGGGCAAGAGAAAGAGATGGACTGGGAGCCGACACCATCATTGACGCCGCAGGCGCCAGTGTTACGCTTCAGAGTGCCCTGCAGCTGGTCCGTCCCCGGGGACATATCGTCAAAGTCGGATGGGGACCGCAGCCGCTGGGCTTTTCGCTCGATCCCCTCGTACAAAAGAATGTAACGCTGCAAGGCAGCTTCAGCCATAACTGGCCGGTATGGGAAAGGGTCATCGCCCTGCTGGCAAGCGGACAGCTGGACGTCAAACCCATCATCGGCGGAGTCTGGCCAGTCACTGAATGGAAGGAAGCATTTGAAAAAATGCACCGCGGAGAGGTAGTCAAAAGCGTACTAAAACCCGTATAACATGCGATTGACCGGTAAAGTCATCATCGTCACCGGCAGCACCACAGGCATCGGCAAAGCCATCGCCATCCGTTGTGCAGCCGAAGGAGCAAAGGTCCTGCTTCATGGCCTTGAAAAAGATTGGGGTGAAGAAGTGCTGAACACCATCGGCCCGCAGCAATCCGTGCTGCACATCGAAGACATCACTCACGAAGGTGCACCCCAACGCCTGGTAGACACAGCCTTGCAGGCATTCGGCAAGCTGGATGCCATAGTCAACAATGCCGCCTGGGTGGTATCCTCCAATATAACGACAACGGATAGCGCTTTTCTGCGAAAAGTGCTGGAAATAAATACCGTTGCCCCCTACCAGCTGATCAGGTCGGCGCTGCCGCACCTTAGCCGCACCAGGGGCTGCGTGCTGAACATCGGAAGTGTCAACGCCTGGAGTGGCGAACCCAACCTCCTGGCCTACAGCATCTCGAAAGGAGCCCTGATGACCATGACACGCAACCTGGGAGATGTCCTTCACCGTGAGTATGGTGTAAGGGTCAACCAGGTCAACCCCGGCTGGGTGCTCACCGAGACGGAAATGCAGCGCAAAAAAGAACACGGTCTCTCGGACAACTGGTACGAAGATCTCCCTGCTGTATATGCACCCGCAGGCCGGATCCTACGTCCATCGGAGATCGCAGCCGCAGCAGTCTACTGGCTGGCAGATGAATGCGGCCCGGTCAGCGGCCAGGTGGTCGACCTCGAACAACACCCCTTCATCGGCCGCAATCCCCCAAAAGACACCTCTACAATAAAATAAAACCCACTCATCTGAATATGCCCCGCCTTGCCGCCTTTCCAAAAGCCTTTATGCAGGCGCTATGTAAAGAAGGGACCATGCGCTTGTCCGAATGGATCGAACTCGCCGTACAGCTCGACATCGACGGCCTGGAATGGTACGCCGGCTTCCTGGAAATGGCCGATGAAGCCAGCTGGCCTGTCTTTCGCCGGCAGGTGGAAGACCACGGCAAATGCATCCCCATGGTATGCTGCTCACCCGACTTCACCCATCCCGACGCATCATTCCGGGAGAAAGAGATCGCCAGGCAAAAAAAATGGATCGACATGACACACACCCTCGGCGGCGGTTATTGCCGGGTACTCTCGGGACAACGCAGACCCATACTCTCGCCCGACGAAGGCATCCGGCTGGCCGCCGCATGCATCGAAGCCTGCCTCCCCTATGCGGCAGAACGCGGCGTCACCCTCATCCTGGAAAACCATTACAAGGACGACTTCTGGGAATATCCCGAATTCGCACAGAAGATGGATCTGTTCGCCCGGCTGGTGGATAGCATACATCATCCCAGCTTCGGCGTAAATTACGACCCCAGCAATACTTATCTCGCCGGCGAAGATCCCATGGACCTGCTCCGCCTGGTATCGCACCGTGTCGTCACCATGCATGCCAGTGACCGCTATCTCATCGAAGGCACCATCGACGACTTGCGGAAGGAAGAAACAGGCATCACAGGATATGCCGCCCGCCTCCGCCACGGCGAAATAGGAAAAGGACTCAACGATTACGACGCTATCTTTACTGAGCTGAAAAGAGTAGGGTTTGACGGCTGGATAAGCATCGAAGATGGTGTGGAAGGAATGCCGCAGCTGCACCGCAGCGTAACCTTTCTCCGCAAAAAAATAAAAGAATATTGGCCATGAATGCCCGGTTGCTATATACATCCCAATGTTTTCTCGGCGAAGGGCCCTGCTGGCACCCCACCCGCAACAGCTGTTTCTGGGTGGACATCGAGAACCGCCGTCTCTACGAATACGACTGGCCCAATGGCCACCACATACGGGAATGGACCTTCAGCCGGCGCATATCCCTCGTAGTTATCGATACGGATGATAAGCTGATCCTTGGCATGGAGGGTGGTATCATGCGGTTCGATCCCGATACAGGAGACAGCCACTGGCTGCTCGACCTGGAAAAAGAATATGAAAAACATCGCTGCAACGACGGTGGCGTAGACCGCGAAGGCCGCCTCTGGGTAGGCACCCTGCACAGGGATTTCATACCCCGCGTCGCCTCCCTGTATCGCATCGATAAAGACCTGACCCCTCACCGGGAGATTGGAGACGTCACCATCTCCAACGGCATTGCCTGGTCAGCGGACGACACCCGCTTATATTTTATCGATAGCCCACGAAGGACCATCGCATCTTATCTGTACGACAAACACACCGGACATCTCGTTTTCGAAAAAATAGCCGTGCAGATCCCCGAAGGCCTGGGCGACCCCGACGGTATGGCCATCGATGAGGAAGACATGCTATGGGTAGCGCATTGGGGAGGTCATGGTGTCTACCGTTGGGATCCACACACCGGCGCACTGCTGGATGTCATAAAGGTGCCGGCTCCCAACGTCTCATCCTGCGCCTTTGCCGGCGCATCGCTCGATCAGCTCGTCATCACCACAGCACGTCAGGATCTAACGTCCCAACAGCTGGCCCAATACCCTCACAGCGGGGACATCTTCATAGCCCAATTGCCCGTAAAAGGCGTCCCCGCCCGGCAATGCAGCATCTGACCGGCCTCACTTCCATATCCCCGGCCCGGTATATCCCTCGTGTGGGCCATCGGAAAAGGTTGGCTCCACCTTCAATCTCCGGCAGTCCTCACATATCCTAATGCTCCGCCAGCTTCAAGTCCGCCTCTTCCTCAGCCTTTCTCTTCGAAGAGACCTTTTCCTGCAGGAATTGGAAAATGACAAACAGCACCGGTATGATAAATATACCCAGGATCACCCCCACTAACATACCTCCTACTGCGCTCCATCCAATGGAATGGTTGCCCTGAGCCGACGCCCCCGTTGTAAAGATAAGGGGCAGCATACCCACAACAAAAGCAAACGATGTCATCAGGATCGGGCGAAGCCTGAGCTGAGCCCCTTCCAATGCAGATTGCACCAGTCCATGACCCTGCCGTCTACGCTGTACCGCAAACTCCACGATCAGGATGGCATTTTTAGCTAACAATCCTATCAGCATGATCAATCCGATCTGTACATATATATTGTTCTGCAAACCCGCAAAACCGACAAAGGCAAACACACCCAGGATACCCGTCGGTACCGTGAGGATCACCGCCAGCGGCAGGATATAGCTTTCATATTGTGCCGCCAGCAGGAAGAACACAAACAGCACGCTCAACAGGAAGACGAACGCCGTTTGATTACCCGCCTTGATCTCTTCCCTCGTGATACCCGTGAACTCATAAGCATATCCTTTCGGCAACGCCTGTTTTGCCGTTTCCTGCACGGCTTTGATCACATCTCCCGTACTGAAGCCCGGTTTGGGCGTTGCGTTGATGGTGACGGCATTGTACAGGTTGTTGCGGGTCACCGTTTCGGGACCATACACACGGACGAACTTGGCCACCGAAGTAGCAGGTACCATCCCTCCCGAACCATTCTTTACATATATGCCATCCAGTGAACCCGCATCCATCCGGTAAGGAACATCAGCCTGCGCCATTACGCGGTAATACTTGCCAAATCGGTTGAAGTCCGAGACAAAGCTGCTGCCATAATAGATCTGCAGGGTATTCATCAGCTCGCTGACGGATACACCCAGCTGTTTAGCCTTCGCATCATCCACCTCGATCGTATACTGAGGGTTGCCGGTATTGAACGTAGTAAAGGCAGAGGCGACCTCTTTTCGCTGCGACAAAGCGCCGACAAATCCCCAGGCCGTCGCGCCCAGCTTCTCCAGGGGACCGCTCGATCTATCCTGCAGCATCATTTCCACACCGCTGACGTTGCCAAAACCCTGCACCGTGGGGAAGTTGACAAATATAGACATCGCATCTTTTATCTGGCCCGTCTCACCGATGAGCCTGCCCGCAATTTGCCCAGGCTCTTTTACAGGTCCCCTTTCATCCCGGGGCTTCATCCGGCAGAAGACAACCGCATTCGGCGAGGCAAAGGAATTGGTAACGAAGTTCATCCCATTCACGTTCCACACATCACTGGCGGATCCATCCTGCCGGACGATATTACTGATACCATCGGTGGCACGCGTAGTCCTGCTAAGACTGCTGCCCGCAGGCGTTTGTGCAACGGCTATGATAAAACCCTGGTCTTCATCCGGAATAAACCCGGAGGGAGTCCTTTTCACCAGCATAACGGCCACAACGGCTACGATTATCAATCCTAATATAGGCACCCACTTATTTCGAATGAGGAATTGCAGGCTTTTTATATACTTTCCTGTCATGGATGTAAAACCCGTATTGAATGCCGTAAAAAATCGGGCAGCCAATCCTTTTTTTCTACCTTCTTCATGCGGACTCCTTAAGAACAAAGCGCACAAGGCCGGGGTCAGCGTCAACGCATTCACGGCAGAAATAAGAATGGCCATGGCCAGCGTAAACGCAAACTGTTTGTAGAACACCCCCGCAGGCCCCTGCACAAAGCTCACAGGCACAAACACAGCAGCCATCACCAGGGTAATGGAGATGATCGCCCCCGAGATCTCCCGCATACTCTCGACAGTGGCCTTTCTTGGCTTTAAATGCTCCCGCTCCATCTTCGAATGCACAGCCTCTACCACCACAATGGCATCATCCACCACGATACCGATGGCCAGCACCAGGGCGAATAAGGTCAGCAGGTTGATGCTGAAGCCAAATAAGTTCAGGAAGAAAAAGGTACCGATAATGGCAACAGGCACCGCGATGACAGGGATCAGCGTCGAACGCAGGTCCTGTAAGAAGATAAAGACCACAAAAGCCACCAGGATAAATGCGATGAGCAAGGTCTCTTTCACCTGGCCGATGGAAGCATCGAGGAACTCCTTCGCATTATACATGATCTTGAAATGCATCCCGTCAGGCAGATTGTCGTCGTACTCTTTTATCTGCCGCTCCAGCTCGGTGAGGATCTGGTTGGCGTTGGACCCCGGTGTCTGTAAGACGCCAAAACCCGAGGCAGGCTTGCCGTTCAGCTTATTATTGGAGATATAGGTATAAGCGCCGAATTCAATACGAGCCACATCTTTCAGTCGGAGTAAAGACCCATCGCTGTTGGCCTTCACTATCATATTCTCGTACTCCTCGTTCTTATTCAGCTTGCCCTTGTACTTGATGACATATTCAAACGATTCGGGACTGCTTTGCCCCAACCGCCCCGGGGCCGCCTCCAGGTTCTGATCCTTGATGGCAGTCAGCACATCCTGCGGAGAAAGATTATTGGCGATAAGCCTGTCCGGCTTCAGCCAGATACGCATGGAATAATCCTTGGAGCTGAACACCTGCGCCTGCGCTACACCGGGAATACGCTGCAGCTGCGGAATAACATTTATACGCAGATAGTTCTCCAGGAAAAGTTCGTCATATTTTGAGCTGTCATCGCTGTACAAACCCACGAACATCAAAAAGCTGTTCTGTATCTTTTGCGTGGAAACACCGGCCTGTATCACTTCCGGCGGCAATTGACTGTTGGCCTTCGACACACGGTTCTGTACGTTCACCGCATCGATGTCGGGATTGGTGCCCTGTTTAAAAAACACCGTCAGGTTCATAGTACCGTCATTGCTGGAGTTGGAGGTCATATAGCTCATGTTCTCCACACCATTGACCGCTTCTTCTATAGGAATGGCTACTGTACGTGCCACCACTTCCGCATTGGCGCCGGGATAAACAGCCGTCACCTGTACGCTGGGCGGCGCGATCTCCGGGAATAAGGTGATCGGCAGCGAGAACAACGATAGCCCGCCTAATAATAATAGGATGATAGAGACAACGGTAGACAATACCGGCCGCTCGATAAATCTCTTTAACATAGGTTGTATTTTGAATAATGTTCGATCAAAGTGGCTTCACCTTCAACAAGCTGTCGGTGGAGATCATTTGCGGTGTGATCACCATCCCATCCCTCAGTCCGCCCATCAGCGTGGTGGACATGGAAGCCAGTACAAGCTTATCTCCCTGCTTGACGCCATCCGATACAAAATAATAGTTCGTGGTCCTGCCGGAAATACTCAGCGGCTTGGTGACGATCTTATTACTGTCAGCTACCGTGTAGACAAACACCTTACCCTGCATTTCAAATGTAGCATCCTGCGGCACCAACAATGCAGCTTTGAAAGTAGTAGGTATCCTGACTTTGCCCGTACTGCCGCTCCGTAACATTCCCTCCGCATTGGGAAAGCTCGCCCGGAACTTGATAGCGCCCACGGCCTTGTCGAATTGCCCCTCCACGATCTCCACCTTCCCTGGATGAGGATAAATACTGTTGTCCGCCAGCACCAGTTGAACAGGCGGCATTTGCTTTACCTTGTCCGCAACAGTATTCCCCGGATATTTCTCCTTGAATGCCAGGAAGTCGGGCTCGCTCATGGAAAAATAAACACGCATATCCTTTGTTTCCGATACGACAGTCAGGGCCTTGTCCTGTTGCTTGGTGACAAGGCTTCCCGCTTTGTAAGGAATAGTCCCCACATACCCATCACTGGGTGCAGTAATAGTGGTATAGTTAAGATTGATACGGGCAGCTTCCATCTCCGACTGAGCCTGTTCCACAGCCGCCTGAGCGCTGCTGTAGGCTGCCTGGGCCGACCGCAATTGTACGTCCGATACTACTTTGTTTTCCACCAGGGGCTTGAGCTTATCGACCTCTATCTGCGCACTTTCCATCCTGGCCTTGGCAGCTACCAGGGCCGCCTTTGCAGTATTCAATTGTTCTTCAAAAGGCCGCCGGTCAATAAGAAAAAGAGGTTGCCCTTTATGTACATAAGCGCCCTCATCCACCTGGATACCGGTGAGATAACCATCCACCTGCGGCTTTATCTCAACATCACGTTTCCCCTGCACCGATGCCGTAAAGTCCTGGTAAGTGGTGGCAGGTAACACCGCAGCCGTAGTTACAGGCAACGAGGGCGGAGGCATGGCTCCGGCGCCGGCTGTCGCGCTTCCATCCTTACAACTGTACAAAAGAGTAATCGCAGCAAAAGAGAAGCCGGCGGCTCTCAGGAGTTGGTAAAGCTTCGCTTTCATCTTATAGGAGTTTAATATGTTATACATCCAGATGGTAAATTTAACGATGTTAGACGTTTGAGTAAAAAAAAATCTAACATTGTTAGATTTTATTATTCTTACCTTTCCTTTTGACAGGAACTCTTTTATGAAAATAGCCACCTATAATGTCAATGGCGTCAACGGACGTTTGCCTGTCCTGCTCCGCTGGCTGGACCAGGCCGCCCCCGATATCGTGTGTCTGCAGGAACTAAAGGCGCCTCAGGAAAAATTCCCGGAGAAAGCCATACAGGACGCTGGCTATCACGCCCTTTGGCATGGACAAAAGAGTTGGAATGGCGTCGCGATCCTGGCTCGCGCTGAGGCGCCCCGGGAAGTCTGCAGGGCATTACCCGGCGACCCCGAAGACCTTCACAGCCGTTACATCGAAGCAACGGTAAACGGCATCCACATAGCCTGCCTCTACTTACCTAACGGCAATCCCGCCCCCGGTCCAAAATTCGATTACAAACTGCGGTGGTTCGACAGGTTAATCGCTCACGCAGCAACTCTATATACATCAAAAAAACCTGTAATCCTCACCGGCGACTATAACGTCATGCCTACCGACCTGGACGTCTACAAACCCGAAAAATGGGTAGATGACGCCCTCTTCCGCCCGGAAGTCCGCGCCGCTTTTAAAAAGCTCACAGATCAGGGATGGTTAGACGCCATCCGCCACCTCCATCCCGACGAAAAGATCTATACATTCTGGGACTACTTCCGCAACGCCTACGGCCGCAATGCCGGTTTACGCATCGATCACTTCCTGCTGAACGCCCCCCTCAAAAAACGGCTGCTCGCCGCCGGCGTCGATAAAGATGTCCGCGGGTGGGAAAAATCCAGCGACCACGCACCCGTGTGGATCGAGCTGGCAGATAAATAAACGTCAGCGGCAAAGACTGTCATCGAAGCTGATCGACCTTATCCCTTAGCGTATTGAAAAATCGGTTCCTGTCTTTTTCTCCCGATCCGCTCACCAGCGTGCTACGGCTCAATAGGGTATTGAAAGTCTCGAACGCCTTGCCGGAAAATCGCTCGTCCTGTGTCATCAGGTAATTGAATACACTGTAAGTGATCATCGACGTCATATTCCCGTCCAGGTTCACCAGGATCGTGTTATTGCCAAGTATCAGCTCGTTGATATAAAATTGAATGCTCCCCATCGGACGCGCCGGCCCCCCTCCAGGCATAAACTTCCTCCCCTGTACCGCCTGCGCCTGCAGGTGATCCAGCATCCGGATAAAAGAGTCAGCGACAGCCAATAGATCTTCCCTGCTTTTGAACATACCCGCATCCCTGTAATAAGCCATCTGGTTGATGCTGCTGTTGAGACTTTCCAGGTTCCATAGCTCCACCGTATTCAGCCGGTTATGTTCCGCCAGTATCTGCTGACCAAGAGAAAAACAATCGGAAAAAAGGTATTCATCCAGCGAAAACAATGCATCGGCCAAAGCAGGCTCATTATTGATCGTCTTACACCAGAAAAAGGTTTTAAAAGACGCCATCTCGGGAAAAAGATAAAAATACCAGAAAGGCGCATCCTTGCAGAGATAATAAATATCTCCCTGCTTAAACGAGTTGAAATGCCTGAACTGAGCCAGCATCTCTTGCATATAACCCGTAAACGACGGATAGCCGTTCATAATTCCCGGCGCCTGGAAAAGCACCGAATCATTCTTCAGCTGCAGCAATTGATCCAGCGAAAGATGGTAATGTTCACATATCTGTTTTAGCTCGCTCAGCGTAATAGGCTTCTCTCCCCTGATCCGGCGATATACACTGTCAGCGCTCATATCCAATAAACCACACAGTTCATCCGCCAGGGAAAGATGCGCTGGCAAAGTCCTTTTCAGCTGGTTAAAAAGCTCTTGTTGCAGCTGTTTTGTCTCCATGAAAAGAAAATTACTGAAAATCCATAAACCGCAGGATTTAATTACGGATTTCCGCCATGGATTCCTCTCCATCACAGGATAAGTTTGTGGCAACCTAAACCCCGGTCTATGAACTCATACGTATTTTGCATCCTTGTGATCGTCGCAACTGCAGCCGCAGTCACAACCACTGCCCAGGACAGCGCTTACCGCAGCATCAATCCCCCCGCTTGCGAAGACACCTCTAAAAAAGCTTCCCCGATCATAAGAAAATGGGTCTGGATCACTCCATCCAACGCCAATAAAATAAAAGGAGTCAATATAGGACTGGTTACCGAGAACCTCGGCGGAAAGCCGCTTGCCATCAATGGCGTAAACCTCAATGCCGACGTGCTTACAGTGTTTTTCACCATTTATGCCATGCTCAGCATCAGGTCCACCAGTTCCCTGATCAATATGCCGGATACAATAAGCCGGTCAGACATACGGGATACAGTCACCGGACTAAGTCTCAGCGGTGGCGGATTGGCGGGTGATACACAGATGAAGGGTGTCAGCATCAATGGGCTCACCTGCGCTGTCATAGAGGCAAAGGGCCTGGTGATAACAGGTACCCAAAACATCACTGATGCATTTAAAGGAGTCGAGATTTGTGGTCTCCGCAACAAGGCCATCCAAGGCAGAGGTGTACAAATAGGATTGTGGAATATCTGTAAACACTTGAAGGGAATACAACTGGGATTGTGGAATGTCAACAGCAAACGCAAGCTGCCGATCATAAACTGGAGCTTTTGAGCTTCATCCCCCGTGGCTTTCGTTTAGGACGCTTTCAGATGCCTGTCCCATTCCACCGAGGCGATGCCCTTGATCTTCAGCTGAGCCAAAGGCATACGGCGGCTGGACCCGGTGATGACACCCGGTATCTTCAGGATCTGTTTGACCTGGATGCCCATTTTCTCCAGGGACTTTGCAATCTCCTGGATATTACCCCGTTGGTTATCCTCTATTTTGGCTATAAAATTCATCTCCTCAAAGATACGAATTTTCTTCAGCGTACATAGACCATTCCGCTGCCGGCAGCTGTCGAAGAAAGATTAAGCCTGCGGGCCTGTTGGACCAGTTTCGCCCAAATATCTCCCGCGCTGGCTTGCGGATATTGTTCCCACAGCAGCACAGCGGCGCCCGCTACAAAAGCCGTTGCCATCGAAGTGCCGGATTCCCGGCGATAGCCTCCGCCCGGTTTGGCGCTGAGAATATTGTCTCCTGGCGCCGCAATGTCTACCTGGCCAGGGACAGCATCCACGCCGGCCACCTTCATCTGACCGATGGCGGCATCCACGCCGGCACAGGAATAATCCGCTAGTTCCAGCGTCTGTGTCAAAGCACCCACCGCCATGATAGAAGGGCAATTGGCCGGATGGTTCACCGGGCTCACCTGTCCTTCGCTGTGATCGCTTTCATTACCCGTGGCAGCTATCAGCAGACAGCGATTGGACATGGCAATCTGAGCTACGTGTTCAAAAATACCGGAATAAGCCTGTCCATCCTCGATAGGTGCGCCAAAAGACATCGAGATCACCTGGCATCCCTTTTCCAATGCCCATTCGATACCCGCCAGCGCCAGGCTATCTGTTCCCTCGCCGGCATCATCCAATATCTTTCCAATATATAATCGCGATCCATAGGCCACTCCATAACGTGCACCGTCTTTTCCTTTTCTGCCGCCCCCCGCAATGCCCGCGCAATGCGTCCCATGTCCCTCTTTATCCTGCGCCTGTCGTGTACCCACAAACGATTTTCTATGCAGCGTCCTGCCGGTGAAGTCCGGGTGGGTGAAGTCGAAACCGGTGTCAAGCACAGCCAGTTTAACCCCTTTCCCTGTGGAACTTCTGTCATTGATATTGATGGCTTGTATCCCCCAGGTAGCAGAGGTGTTATCCTTCCATCCACCGCCTTTTCCCTTTCCTTTTGAGACGGCCTGCGAAGCCCGTAGGTATCGCTCCGGTTCACTGGACAAAAAAGGGCTGTTACGCACCGCCTGTAATTGCCGTAACCTGGCAGCGCCCGCCTCGTTGACTACAGCGACCTTCAATTTTTCAAAAATAACTCCATCAGCCTGCTCAAGGGCATGGGACAGCATTCCCTCCGTCCAATCCTGCATCGTAGCCAGCCGCAGGTCCTTTGTCTTCGCCTGTCGTATGATCGCAGCCGCACTCGCCTTCGGATCCAGCTGCACCAGTAACCGTCCGGTAAATCGTTTTTCTGATTGCAGCTCTTTACTTCCCCCCGAAACCTTTGCAGGTCGTTCTTTGACAGCCGGAGTCACCTGTTTTTTCCGCATCTTATCAACGTCTTTAGGCATTTTTTTTGCTGACATAGAGGTCTTTTTGTTAGCACATAGTTAAAACCTTCGCAAGATATTTCTTTGTTGCAAGCTTAGCCAATAAATATTATCTTCAGCCCACCTAACCCCCTTTCAGGGACATTAAACAAAATTACACCATGGGACTTTTTGATAAGATCCGCAATGAGTTTATAGACATTATAGAATGGGTCGACCCTTCCCCCGACACCATCGTATGGAAATTTCCCCGCTATCATAACGAAATAAAAATGAACAGCAAGCTCACCGTGCGCGAATCACAGTGGGCTGTATTCATGAATGAGGGCGCCATTGCGGATGTCTTTACGCCGGGGATGTATACCCTTACAACACAGAACATGCCCATCCTCACCACGCTGAAAGGATGGAAATACGGATTTAACAGCCCTTTTAAAGCAGATGTGTTCTTTGTCAGCTCACGGCAGTTTATCAATCAGAAATGGGGCACCCGCAATCCCATTATGCTCCGGGATGCAGAATTCGGCCCCATCCGCATCCGCGCTTTTGGCAGCTTTGCCTTCCGTGTAAAGGACCCGGGCGTATTTATAAAGGAAATAGCCGCCACCAATCCCGAGTTCTCGGTGGAAGGTGTCAATGAACAGCTCCGCAACCTCGCCGTCTCACGTGGTATGGATGCCATCGCTGAAGCAAAGATCCCCGTACTCGATCTTGCAGCCAACTATGACGAAGTTTCTACTAAAATAACGGAAAAGATCAGGTCCGAATTCAACGAGCTCGGGCTCGAGCTCACCAAGTTCCTCATTGAAAATATTTCTTTACCGCCCGAAGTGGAAGCAGCGCTGGACAAACGCAGCAGCATGGGTATCGTAGGCAACCTCGGCGCCTATGCGCAATTCCAGGCAGCCAATGCGATGGAGCAGGCAGCTCAGAATCCCGGCGGCGGCGGACTCGCCGGCGCAGGCATCGGCGCAGGACTGGGAATGGCCATTGGCGGACAGGTAGGCAATGTCTTTCAAAACAATACCGTCCAGGGCAACGACGGACCTCCTCCCCTGCCAGGCGCCGTCTCGCTGTTTGTCGCCATCGATGGCAAACAGGCCGGTCCTTATACGATGGATCAGCTGTCACAGCTGATAGCAGCCGGTACCATCAACCAGCAAAGCCAGGTATGGAAAAAAGGTATGACCGGCTGGACAGCCGCCAACACCATTCCTGAACTGGCATCTCTTTTTAACAATGTTCCCCCGCCCCTGCCCGGCGCATAAAAATCTGTCACCATGCCTCAGGCTGAATCACCCGTTGCCCTGAACACGACCCTTCAATGTAATAGTTGTGGCGCTACGTTGCACTTCGCACCCGGCACGCACCATCTGCAATGTAGTTATTGCGGGGCCGCCAACGAGATCGTCGACACCAACGATAAACCTGTCGTTTCCTTCGATTACGCAGACTTCGTCGCCATGAAATATAGCAGCGATGCCACACAGGCCACACGTGTCGTATCCTGTAAGAACTGCGGCGCCTCCACCACCCTCCCGCCGGAGATCAATTCGGACAACTGTGCTTTCTGCGCCAGCCCGCTCGTGCTCAGCGAAGCGGAAAATAAAGAGATCGTTAAGCCACATTATATTTTGCCCTTCCTCGTCCCTCAGCCACAGGCCCTGGAAAGCTTTCGCACCTGGCTCAAACGCCTCTGGTTCGCCCCTTCCGATCTCTCAAAGATGGTCAGCGGCAACGCCAGTCAATTCAAAGGGATCTATATACCACACTGGAGCTATGATGCAGACACCGTGTCCAACTACGTCGGCAACCGTGGCGACTACTATTACACAACAGAGACCTATACCGAGACAGTCAATGGAGAGGAGGTCTCCCGTACAAGAGAAGTACGCCACACCTCCTGGTCCCGCGTCAGCGGCACCGTCGACTGTAGTTTCAACGATATATTGATATCCGCCAGTAACTCCCTGCCGCAAAAAGTAGCCAACCGCCTCGAACCCTGGCGCCTGGAATCTCTCGTACACTACAATGAACAATATGTCAGCGGCTTCCGGTCCGAACTATTTCAGATCGATGCGGAAAAAGGCCTTGAAGAAGCCAAACACCGCATGCAGCCTGAGATCCGGCAGGCCATCCTCTCCGACATCGGCGGGGACGAACAGATCATCGATAACATCGACACCAGTTACGGCAATCTCGGACTAAAATATATCCTCCTCCCCGCCTGGATCAGCGCTTATCGATACAACAACAAATTGTACCATTTCACCGTCAACGCCTGCACCGGGGAAGTCGTCGGCGAACGCCCTTACAGCGCAATAAAGATCGCCATGACCGTCATCGTAGGTATCGTGCTCTTGATCATCCTTTTTATGGCGCTGAATCATTGATCTATCACACTTAATATACTCATTTGTCAAGCCCTGGCAGCACCTCAAAAATATACAGATTTGAAGTTGATTTGAAAGCTTCCCTAAAAACTGTAGCGACCGCATAGTTCGTTGGGATATATGACCCCAAGGGGGTTCCTGTTGAAATAGGGTAAATGCCCCAACGCACAAGACCCAGACGTCGCATTTCCCACATTCCAACAGGACGAAGAAAATAAGTGGGAATCTATGTTCCGAACCACTACAAGGTAAGGGAAGCTTTCAGCTTCTATTCATTATCGTTAAACAATCGTTTTAGAAAAAGGAACAAATTCCTGTATAGTGTATTGTCTCAAAGCCCGAAAACGATAATAGGTCTATTTTTTATAGGAATACTTAAAATAAATTTGCGCAAGTAAAAGCTTGCGCATATATTTGCAAGAAATCACTTGCGCATTATGACACAAACAAGAGACGTCTTTCAGGCAATAGCAGATCCAACCCGCAGGCAAATTATAGGAATGCTGGCCCGGAAATCACTCAACGTTAATGCCATTGCCAGGGAGTTTGCTATTACCCGGCAAGCAGTTTCATTGCACGTACAATTCCTTAATGAATGTGGTCTTATTGTGATCAAACAACAAGGAAGGGAAAGATATTGCGAAGCTAAACTCGAAAAATTAAATGAAGTAACAGATTGGGTAGATCAATATAGAAAATATTGGGATACTAAATTTGACTCCCTGCAAAGTTATCTGACTAAAATTCAAAA